>Ga0233425_10001474_pt1 | contig 52796 bp, 58 predicted proteins | sample Watercolumn_Towu_2_FD_181712 | JGI IMG/M metagenome (GOLD analysis project Ga0233425, IMG submission 181712) | Freshwater microbial communities from Lake Towuti, South Sulawesi, Indonesia - Watercolumn_Towuti2014_140_MG | ecosystem: Environmental > Aquatic > Freshwater > Lake | place... | reverse complement strand
CGACTCGGGCATCCCAGACTTTCGCGGGCCGCAGGGTGTTTGGACAAGGAACCCGATGGCCGAGAAGCTCTCCAACATCCACTACTACATGTCCGACCCCGAGGTCCGGAAAGCGTCGTGGAAATCTCGCATCGACCATACCGCCTGGACGGCGAAGCCGAACGCCGGGCACCTCGCGCTTGTCGATCTCGAGAAAAGGGGAAAGCTGCATACGCTCATCACGCAGAACATCGACGAGCTGCACCAGCTGGCCGGCAACTCGGCCGCCAAGGTGATCGAGGTGCACGGCACCATGCGCAAGGTCGTATGCATGAGCTGCGGCATGACCGCGCCAATGCAGAAGGCACTCGACCGGGTGCGCGCGGGCGAGGCCGACCCGCCGTGCCGCGACTGCGGCGGGATCCTGAAGAGCGCCACCATCTCGTTCGGCCAGAACCTCGTGCCCGAGGTGATCGAGCGCGCGATGCGCGCGGCCGGCGAGGCCGACATCCTGCTCTCGGTCGGCACCAGCCTGCAGGTCTACCCGATCGCCGGCGCGGTGCCGATGGCGAAATCCGCCGGCGCGCGCGTCGTCATCGTCAACGCCGAGCCGACGCCCTTCGACGACATCGCCGACGCGGTCTTCAACGAATCGATCAGCAAAGTCCTGCCGCGCCTGTGCGCGGTGGCCTGAAACGGAGGAACCGATGGCGAAGAAACCCCGCTTTACCCTGAAGAGCCTGAGTTTCCGCGACGGCGGCACGATCGGCATGGAGCACGTCTTCAACAGCTTCGGCTGCACCGGGCAGAACCTCTCGCCCGCGCTCGCGTGGTCGGGCGTGCCCGAGGGGACGAAGAGCTTCGCGCTCCTCTGCCACGACCCGGATGCGCCCACCGGCGGCGCGGGCTGGTGGCACTGGCTGGTGCTGAACATTCCGGCGCACGCGACCGGGCTCGCGAAGGACGCGGGCCGGGGCGACGGCTCGGGCCTTCCCGCCGGCGCGGCGCACGTCAACACCGATTTCGGCGGCCCCGGCTGGGGCGGGCCGTGCCCGCCGGTCGGCGACAAGCCGCACCGCTACCTCTTCACGCTCTACGCGCTCAAGGTGGACAAGCTCGATGCGAGCGGCGGCACGGCCTCGCTCGCCGGCTACATGGTGAACGGCAACACGATCGCGAAGGCAAAGCTGACCGGCAAGTTCGGCCGCAAGAAGTAGCCGGTGAAGGTGATGATCTCGGGCGGCTTCTCGTCCGCCTACCGGGACGTGCTGCCCGAGTTCGAGCGCTCGACCGGCATCACGGTCACCACGCTCTCCGGCGCGTCGCAAGGGAAGGGCCCGGAAACCATCGCGGCGCAGCTCGCCCGCGGCGTTGCGGTCGACGTTGTGATCCTGTCGCGTGAGGGATTGAGCGAGCTGATGGCGAAAAAGCGGATCGCTGCCGGCACCGGCACCGACCTCGCCACCGCGGCGATCGGTGTCGCCGTGCGCGCGGGCGCGAAGAAGCCTCCGATCGGTACGGTCGACGCGTTCAGGCAAGCGCTCCTGCGCGCAAAACTCATCGCGGTTCCCGCCAGTACGAGCGGCATCTTCCTGATGGAGGAGGTGTTCCCGAAGCTTGGCATCGCCGACCGCATCAGGACCCGGGTGATGGCGCGCGGCACCCAATCCGCCGCTCTGGTGGCAAGCGGCGAGGCGGACATGGCCATCCAGCCGGTAAGCGAGCTCCTGCGCGAGCAGGGCCTCGACTACGTCGGCGAGATCCCCGCCGAACTCCAGCTCATCCAGATGTTCGCCGCCGCCGCCGTCGCCGGATCCAAGGAGCTCGACTCGGCGAAGCGATTGATTGCATTCCTCACCTCGTCGCACGCGGCTGCGGCGATCCGGAGGAACGGCATGGAGCCAGCAGCATGAAAAGTGTGCGCGGTGGTTGTTTTTGCGGTGCGGTACGCTACGAGGCGCGAGGCGCGCCGTCGAACTCGATGATCTGCCATTGCCGGATGTGCCGCGCCGTCGCGGGGGCGCTGGCGGTGCCGTGGGTGACGTTCGAGCGCGAGGGCTTCAGGTTCACGAAGGGCAGGCCGAAGGCGTTCAAGTCCTCGCGCCCGGTGCGCCGCACCTTCTGCTGCGGGTGCGGCACGCCGCTGACCTATCAGACGAGCAAGTGGCCGCGCACGATCGATATCACGACCTGCTCCATGGACCGTCCCGAGCGATTTCCGCCGACGCACCGCTCCTGGGTCAGCCATGACGTCGGCTGGATGAAGTCGAGCGACAAGCTGCGGAAGTACCCGAAGTCCCGCTTCGGCTGATCAGCCGTAAGGCGTCTCGCGCTTCCTTCTAAACGGGTAGAAGAGCTGGCCGAGGTAGCTCTCGGGCGGCTGGAACTTGACCGTGCCGTACTTCTTCGGCCAGTGGTCGGGCATGTGCGCGGTGCCGAAGAGCCGGTCCCAGAGCGGCAGGAAGGCGGCGAAGTTCTTGTCGATGCCTTCCTCATCCGAGGTGTGGTGCCAGTGGTGGAACTCGGGCGTCGCGATCAGCCAGCGGACCAGGGGGAAGCGCCAGCGCGTGTTGGAGTGGATGTAGACCGCGTGGAAGGAAACGAAGGCGACGTAGGCGACCAGCGCCGCCTGCGAGAAGCCGAGGATGAAGATCGGCACGAAGGCGAGCGAGCGGGTGACGAGCGCGTCCACGAGATGCATGCGCGAGCCGGCCAGCCAGTCGAGCTCGCGGCTTGAGTGGTGGATGGCGTGGAAGTTCCACAGCCACGGTACCTGGTGGAAAGCGCGTTGCACCCAGTAGGTGACGAGGTCGGCGGCGAAGAGGATCTCGATGAACTTCAGCCACACCGGCTGCGCGGCGACCGCCTTCTGGAACTCGAAGCTCACCGCCCAGGAAAAGAGCACCTGCCCCGGGATCAGGATGGCGAACGAGAGCACCTGCACGCCGGCATGGCTGACGAAGAAGTGCTTCAGGTCCGTCTGCCAGCCGGCGCGGAAGATCCTCTGCGGCCGCAGCGCGAAGATCCGCTCCAGCGGGATGAAGATCAGGCCCAGCACCAGCAGCTCGAGGACGAAGTAATCGAGGCCCGCGCTCACCGTCGCCGGACCGGTCTCGACGCTCTCGGTGAAGCGCATGAGCAGCGCGACGAAGCCCATGCCGATGCCGAGCAGCCCGTGCGCCTTGGAGTGCAGGAGCGTAAGGCTGATCACTGCGGTGACGAAGGTCATCGCGATCGTCGCCCACAGAATTCCCTTGAAAACCGCGAGGTTCGCCTTGTAGAAGGGCGGCGCGTCCTTCGTCACCAGCAGATCGGGGAAGAGGAAGCAGAACTCCGCCAACACGCACAACACGCCCAGCAGGCCCGAGGTCACGCCGGCGCGCTTGCCGATGTCGGTGCGCAGCCGGCGATTCACCGGAACGACTTCAGGAGAAAATCGAAGGTCCGGTTCAGCCAGCCGCTGGCGGTGCAGAAATGCGTGTCGAACGGCGGGGTGTGGTGCTTGACGTGCTCTTCCGCCGAAAGGACCAGGCCCCATCTCTGCAGAAAGCGGACGCCTGACGGCGGGTGCTCGCTATGCGCCCATTTGTGGCACTGGTTCGTGACCAGAATTCCAGTGCAGGTAAAGAGCAGCACCGCGTGTGCGAAACCTTCAAGAAAGAATGAACACAGAAGCAGCGGCAGGCAGCCGAAGCAGATTGCGCCGTTGACCTCGATGAAGTCGTGCCGCGTCATGCCCGCCGGATCGACGTGATGCTCGCTAAACGGCCGGATGAAGGCGGGTCCCAGAATCGGCGTGCGCACGCTGCCGAAGCTGTCGAGCGTCCAGTGCACCAGGCCGCTGAAGAGGTCCGCCAGCAGCCAGCCTGCCGCGAGAGCAATGGGAATCGACCAGAACGGGGTTTCGATTCTGAAGATTGAAACACCGAGGAGAGCAAGAAAAACCCCGGTCGCCGCAGTCTCAACCGCACGCATTCTTGAGCGCCGCGATCTCGTCGGCGACCGAGTAGTCCTTCGGGAACGGCCGCTTCGCCTGCCGGTACCAGTAGCGCGCGTTCGGCAGGTCGCCTTCGAGCACGTGCACGATGCCGTGCGCCCAGCAGGAGAGCTCCGACTCCTCATCCTTCTGCACGATCTCGTGGGCGGCTTTCCAGTCGCCTTTCTCGAGATGGTCTACAGCAGATCGAAGTACTCGCGGTGCTCCCATTCGCTGACCTCGCGGTCGTCCGCGTCCCTGGCCGAAAGCCTGAAGCGCTCGATCTCGGCTTCCTTGATGCGGCAATAGTAGTCGACGAACGGCGAGCCCAGGCTTTCGCGCAGCAGCGTGCTCGCCTTCAAATGCTCGAGCGCTTCCGCGAGCGAGCGGGGAAGCATTTGCGCTTTTCCCTCGTAAGGATTTCTTGAAGGAGGCAGCAAGGGCAGCTTCCGGCTCAAGCCGTCCAGCCCGCAATGGATCTGCGAGGCGAAGTACAGATAGGGATTCGCGGCGGGCTCGCCGATGCGGTTCTCGATGCGCGTCGCCGCGTCGCCCGGGCCGCCCACGACGCGCAGCATCGCGCCACGGTTGTCGCGGCCCCAGATCACGCGCTCGGGCGCGAGGGAATAAGGACGGTAGCGCTTGTAGCCGTTGATGGTCGGCGTCGAGAAGGCGCAGGCTGCGCTTGCGTGCTCCAGGAGCCCCGCCAGGAACTGCTTTCCGATCGGGGACAACAAATCCCTGTCGGAGACAAAAACGTTCTTCCCCTTCCTGGTCAGGCTCTGATGCAAATGCCAGCCGCTGGACATCACGTTCGGCAGCCTGGGCCGGCACATGAAGGTGGCGTGGTAGCCGTGGCGGCGCGCGATCTGCTTGACGGCGCTGCGAAACAGGAGCATCGCGTCCGCCGACTCCATGCCGAGCATCGCCTCGAGCGTGATCTCGATCTGGCTCGGGCCGAACTCGACTTCGAAGGACCGCAACGGCAGCCGCAGCGGTTCCAGGTTCTTGCGCAGCAATTCGACGACCGGGTCGATCTGGTCGTAGCGCTGCTCGGTCAGAAGCTGGTAGCCGGTCGTCAGCAGGCTCACATCGGGCGGCGTGCCCGGCTGGCCGATGCCGCCCGCATCCTCCGGCCGCAGTCGCGGATCGATGATCTTGAAGACGTGGAACTCGATTTCCAGGCCCGCGAGGAATTCGTAGCCGGCCTTGCCGAGCTTGGCCAGCGCCTCGCGCAGCAGGCGGCGCGTGTCGAAAGGCACCGGCCGGCCGTCGGCGAAATACAGGTCGCACAGCACCCACCCGGTTTCCGGCGCCCAGGGCAGGACGCGAAAGGTGGACGGGTCGGCGACGATCAGGAAATCGGCGGAACCTTCCATTTCCGGCATGCCGATGCCGCCGCCCGGCGTGAACGCGGGGTAGACCGTCTTGTGGGACGTATCCTTGAGCAGCATCGTGGAGCCGATGGCGACGCCGTTCTCCAGCGCCGGCTTGAGGGCGCGCGCCGCGATCGTCTTGCCGCGCAGGATGCCGTGCTGGTCGGCGAAGGAGAATCGAACGACTTCGATTCCCTTGCTTTTTACTTCCCGCAGTATTTCCTTCAAAGGAAAAATGGGTCCCTGCCCATTTTTAGGCCGCCTTGGCGGCCCAGGGCGCCCTGTTTCTGCGCGCGGCGTCGGCTTCCTTGTAGTAGTCCTCCCAGCGGCCGGTCGGCCCGATGCCGTCCACCGCCGGCGGGCCGGTCAAAGCGGAGGCCTCCGCACCGCTGAGGACCATGAGAGGTTTTTCTCCAAGAGAAGTTTTCCTTATAGCGTCAAGAAGCAAACGCCGATAAAGGACAATCGCTTTGTCCGAGCTGCCGAGGTTTTCTTTCGTCCGATCGCTGATCCGGCCCGGCGACTCGCAGGCGAACTGGTCGTGGATGTTGATATCGAAGCCCATCCCCGTGTAGGTCGCCTTGCGCTGCTGCTCGGCGTCGAAGCCCCAGCCGTTGACGCGGTTGTAGATCGGCTTGTAGTCGGGCGCGGGATAGGTCTTCAGGCGCTGCTCGCGCATGGTCTTCTTGTCGACCGGCGTCGTGAAGCTGGTGAAGATCGAGTACCAGTAGCAGCCCGTGTCGTCCACCGGCACGTGCCACTGGCTGATGGTCATCTCCGCGTTCATCGGGATGACGAAGGTCTCGGGAAACACCACGTGCGTCGAGCGCCCGTGCGTCTGCTTCTCGTCGATCCTGCGAAGCGTGACGATGCGCAGGCCGTAGTCGGTGCGCGCCACCGTGATCTCCGGCCGGTCGTGCTCGCGCAGCACCTTGGAGATCGGCAGCTCAGAGTCCGACGGCCTGCCGCGGAACTGCTTGCCGTAGCTGTCCGCGGTGTCCTCGTCCTCGAAGTAGCGGTGCAGGAATGAAGCATGGGCCGGATCCATGCCGACTTCGCAGGCCTGCAGCCAGTTGCAGTCCCAGTAGCCCTTGAAGGCGAAGGTGTAGGCATCCGGCGCGGTGAAGCAGTCGAAATTCGGGAACGCCGAGGGCTGGCCCTCGCCCAGCCACGCCCAGACGATGCCGCTCTTCGCCACCACGGGGTAGGAGCGCTGCCGGATGTGCTCGCACAGGCGGCTGCCCGCGGGCTCGGCCGGCGTCTCCAGGCATTTGCCCGTGACGTCGAAGAGCCAGCCGTGGAACACGCAGCGCAGGTTGCCGTCCTCCCAGCGCCCATAGGCGAGATCGGCCTGGCGGTGCGGGCAGTGCCGGTCCAGCAGGCCGTACTGGCCTTTCATGTTCCGGAACAGCACGAATCGCTCCCCCAGCATCTGGATCGGCAGCACGGGCCTCGCCAGGCCCTCGAATTCGTCCACGAGCGCGACCGGCTGCCAGTAGTTGCGCAGGAGCTTCCCGGCGGGCGTGCCGGGGCCCACGCGCGTCATCAAGTTGTTCTGCTCCTGGCTAATCACGTTTCTACTATAGTGCAAAAGAGGAGGAGCCGATCATGAGGACTTCGCACGTTCTGGCGCTCGCGGCGCTGTCGGGTTGGACATCGCTTGCCTGCGCGCAATCCGTTCCCGCCGACCTGATCCTGCACGGCGGCAAGATCGTCACGCTCGACAAGCGTTCGTCGGTTGTGCAAGCGGTCGCGATCCGCGATGGCAAGTTTCTCGCCGTCGGCAGCGACGCCGAGATGAAGCGGTTCGCGGGATCCGGGACGAAGACGATCGACCTTGGCGGGCGCACGGTCGTGCCCGGCCTGAACGACTCGCACACGCACTTCAGGGCCGCAGGGCTTGCCCTCTACACCGTGAACATGCGCAACGCGACCTCGGTCGCGCAGGCACTCGCGGCGGTCAGGGAGTTCGCGGCGAAGAAGAAGCCGGGCGAATGGGTCATCGGCGGCGCCTGGCATCCGCCTTCCCAGCTTGCGGAGAAGCGCTACCTGACGCGTCAGGAAATCGACAGTGTCGTGCCCGACAACCCGGTCTTCGTGCCGACCGTCGGCCATTTCGTCATGGGAAACAGCCGCGCGCTGCAGATTGCCGGCATCACGCGCGATACGCCGAACCCCGAAGGCGGCACGATCGAGCGCGATCCGGCGACGAAAGAGCCCACCGGCGTCCTCATCGGAGCCGCGATCGGCCTGCTCGCCAGGGCCGTGCCCGATTGGACGATGGAAGAGCAGATCACCCAGTACCGGGCCGGCATGCGCTTCCTGAACAGCAACGGGATCACCAGCACGATCGAAGGAGGCATCGACTCGCCCGACGTGCGCGTGCTGCGGCACATCGTCAACACCGGCCAGCAGACCGTGCGCGTCGGCGTCATGTACCGGCCCGACACCTCGGTCGCCGCCGATCCTGCGAAATGGGAGCAGGCGATGAAAGCGAACGGCGCCTCTTCCGGCTTCGGCGACGAGTGGTTGCGCTTCGCGGGCGTGAAGCTCGCGATGGACGGCGGCATGACGCTGCGAACCGCGCTCACGCGGAGCGCGTATCCGAACGACCAGAAGTACTTCGGCATGGCCTACCTCAGCCCCGAGCGCTTCGCGCAGCTGATCGAGATTGCCGACCGCTACGGCTGGCGCGTCGGCGTGCATGTCGTGGGAGACAAGGCCACCGACGTCGCGCTGGACGCTTTCGAGGCGCTCGACAGGAAGAGCCCGATCGCGAAGAAGCGCTTCATCCTGATCCACGCGAGCCTGATGCAGCGCGACCAGATGGAGCGGGCGAAAAAGCTCGGCATGCGGGCGGACGTGCAGAACATCTTTATGTGGGACAGGGCGGCGACGGTGGAGCGCTTCCTCGGGCGCGAGACCGCCGACCGTGCGGTGCCGACGCGCACTCTCATCGACATCATGGCCATCGAGAACCTCGGAGCGGGCACGGATTATCCGGTCAACACGGTCAACCCGTTCCTGAACATGTACGTCATGATCACGCGCAAGGACCCGCAGGGGACCGTCTACGGCGCGAAGGAAGCGGTCAGCCGGGAGGAAGCGCTGCGCCTCTACACGACCTCGCCGGCGCACTACACCTTCGAGGAATCGGTGAAGGGCTCGATCGAGCCGGGCAAGCTCGCCGACCTGGTCGTTCTTTCGGCGGATCCGCTCACCGTCCCGGAGGAATCGATCAAGGACATCACCGCGCTCACGACCATCGTCGTAGGCAGGGTGGTGTTCCAGCGCTAGCCAGGCGTTTCCTCGCGGTACAGGGCGAGCGCCTTCATCGCCGGGAAGTCGTTGAAGGAGAAGAGCACCGCCTCTGAACTCGCGCCGTGGCGGTAGCGCGTCCAGGACGGGATCGCGAAGATGTCCTTCTCTTCCCATTCGAACTTCCTGTCGCCGACTTCAGACCAGCCGTGCCCCGAGGCGACCTGGTAGATGACGCTGCCAGTGTGGCGGATTGCTCTTGTATTTCCTTTGATCAGCTCTAGTCGTGCACCCATCGTGGGCATGACCGGGCCGCCAGTGAGCGGATTCCTGTATTCGAAGGTCTTGTGTTTCTTCAGTTCCCGGTACGACGAATCCCATTTGTAGAGAAAAACCGGGGAATACGGCTTCTTCCATCCTTTGCGCGACTTGGGTTTACCCGGTTTCAGCACCACTTTCGGATAGACCTCGTAGAAATTCGCATCCAGAGAATTCATGAGCGGGATGTCGAGCCCGTCCTGCCAGATGCATTGCGTGCCGGAGGTATCGACGCCGTGGTCGTGCCAGGTGCCGTTCGGTGTCAGCACGAAGTCGCGCGCGCCGAGCGCGAGCCGCTCGCCGTCGACCACCGTGTAGGCGCCTTTGCCTTCCATGACGAACCGCAGCGCCGAGGCCTGGTGGCGATGCGCCGAGGTGAACTCGCCCGGATTCATGATCTGCACGCCGGTGTAGAGCAGTCCTGCCGCCGCGCTCCACTCCTTGCGCCCCGGGTTGACGAGCATGACAACCCGCCGCGCGGCTTTCTCGGCGGTGACGAGCTCGGGCGCCTTGCGTACCAGCCGCTCGATGTCGCGCCACTTCCACAGGATCGGCACTGACTTGGGCTGCGGATACCAGGGCTCGATCTCGTTGGCGACGTTCCAGAGCGCGCCTAGCTCGCGCTTCTCGAGCGCCTTGTAGTAGGCCTCGAGCGCCGGCGTGTCCTCGACGTTCGCCCGGCCAATGACGTTTTCGCGTTTCACGGCGCTATGGTACGCCGCCCTCAGACCCCGAGATAGCGGTGCTGGACGTCGACGCTGACGGCAAGCTCGTCCGAGCTGCCGGTCCAGACGACGCGACCCTTCTCCAGCATGTAGTGTACGTCGGCGACGCGGATGAGCGCCTTCACGTCCTTGTCGATGACGAGGATGGCGAGGCCCATCTGCTTCAAGCGCGCGATCGACTTGTAGATCTCGGCGCGGATGAGCGGCGCAAGCCCCTCGGTCGCCTCGTCCAGGATGAGCAGGAGCGGGTTGGTCATGAGCGCGCGCCCGATCGCGAGCATCTGCTGCTCGCCGCCCGAGAGCTGATTGCCGAAGTTGTTTTCTCTTTCCTTTAACCCGGGGAACAGCTCAAAAACGTTCCGAAGGTTCCAGTCCCCGGGGCGTGCGGTCGCTACAAGATTCTCTCGAACCGTGAGATTCGGGAAGATATGCCGCCCCTCGGGAACCAGGCCGAGGCCCGCCTGCGCGACGCGGTAGGAGGGCAGCCCGCTCAGGTCCCGGTCCCTGAAGCGGATGCTGCCCTTGCGCGCCGGGACGATGCCCATGATCGAGCGCACGGTGGTGGTCTTGCCCATCCCGTTCCTGCCCAGGAGCGTCGCCACCTGGCCGCGCCTGACCGCGAGCCTGACCCCGAAGAGCACCTGGCTCTGGCCGTAGAAGGTCTCGAGCGAGTCGACTTCGAGCATCAGGAATCCGCGCCGAGGTAGGCCTTCTGCACCTCGCGGTTGGCGCGGATGGCAGACGGCTTGCTGGTGGCGATGATGCGCCCGTAGACGAGCACCGAGATGCGGTCGGCAAGCGTGAAGACCGCGTCCATGTCGTGCTCGACCAGCACGATGGTGGTGGTGCCCTTCAGGCCGTCGAGAAACTCGATCATGCGCTGAGATTCCTCGACCCCCATCCCTGCGACCGGCTCGTCCAGCAGCAGCAGGCGCGGCCTGCCGGCGAGCGCCATCGCGATCTCGAGCTGGCGCTGCTCGCCGTGAGAGAGGTTTGCAGCCAAAACGTTTTTTCTGGCCTCTAGTCCTGTTTTCTTTAGAAGTTCCAAAGCAGGACTTGTAAGAGCAGTGTCTTCCTGGGCAATTTTCCAGAATCTGAAACTGTGGCCGCTGTGCGCCTGCACTGCGAGCGCGACGTTGTCGAGAGCACTGAAGTCGCGGTAGATACTGGTGATCTGGAACGAGCGCGACAGGCCCCGGAGCGCCCGCGTGTGCGCCGGCATGCGCGTGATGTCCTCGCCCGAGAAGCGGATTGCGCCGGAATCGGGCTGCAGGTTGCCGGCGAGCTGGCCGATGAGCGTGGTCTTGCCGGCGCCATTGGGGCCGATGATGGCGTGCGTCTCGCCCGCAATGACCGCGAGGTCGACCGAGTCGGTCGCGCGCAGCGCGCCGAAGCTCTTGGAGAGGCCGCGCACCTCGAGCAGCGGCTCAGCCATCCTTTGCTCCGGGAATCAGGCCCGCGAGCCCGCGGCGGAAGAAGAGCACCGACAGGACCAGCAGCGGCCCGAGGACCACCTGCCAGTGCTCTGTCCAGCCCGCCAGCAGCGTCTCGACCACGAGCAACGCAAGGGCGCCGAGCAGCGGCCCGGCGGTGGAGGCCATGCCGCCGAGGATCACCATGAACATGATCTCGCCCGAGCGCGTCCAGTGCATGAACTCGGGGGTCAGGAAGGCGGTGTGGTTGACGAACAGCGCGCCGGCGAGGCCGCACATCGCCCCGGCGATCACGAACGCCGCCAGCCGGTAGGCGTAGGGCGAGAAGCCGATGGCGCGCGAGCGCGGCTCGTTCGACTTGGCGGCGCGCAGCACCATGCCGAAGCGGGAGTTCGACAGCCGGTGGACGAGGTAGAGGCAGGCCAGCATCAGTGCGAGCGTGAGGTAGTAGAACGCCGCGGGGTCGCCCAGGTCGATGAGGCCGGAGAAGTCGCTGCGCGCCTTGATGCGCATGCCGTCGTCGCCGCCGTACTCCTCGAGCGAGATGCCCAGGTAGTAGAGCATCTGCGTGAAGGCGAGCGTGATCATGATGAAGTAGATCCCGCTCGTGCGGATCGACACCGCGCCGATCGCGAGCGCGACGAGGGCGGAAGCGCCGATCGCGACGCCCCATTGCAGCCAGCCGTTGAAGATGCCGTAGAAGGCGAGGATGCCCACGGCGTAGCCGCCGATGCCGAGGTAGGCGGCATGGCCGAAGGAAACCATGCCGCCGTAGCCGAGGATCAGGTTCAGGCTCGCCGCCGCGATCGCGAAGATCATCACCTTGCGCACGAGGTCGAGATAGAAAGGCTGCTGCAAGGCGGCCGCGACCGGCGGCAGCGCCAGCAGCAGGGCCACGAGCACGACCCAGAAAACGATGCGCGCCCGGTTCATCAGCTGCCCCGGGAGGGGAACAGCCCCTCGGGGCGCAGCGCGAGCACCAATGCCATCAGCAGATAGATCAGCATCGAGGCGAGCGCGGGGCCAGCAGCGTCGGCGTAGCTTGGCGAGAGCACGGTGCCGAGGAGGGGCTTGAGGAAGGCGCGCCCGAGCGTGTCGACGATGCCGACGATGAGGGCGCCGACGAACGAGCCGCGGATCGAGCCGATGCCGCCGATCACGATGACGACGAACACCTGGATCAGGATCAGCTCGCCCATGCCCGGCTGCACCGCGTAGATCGGCCCGGCCATGATGCCGGCGAGCCCGGCGAGCGCCGCGCCGAAGCCGAAAACGAAGGTATAGAGCAGCCGGATGTTCACGCCGAGCGCCGCCACCATGGTGCGGTTCGACGCGCCGGCGCGCACCAGCATGCCGAGGCGCGTGCGCGTGACGACGTACCAGAGGCAGGCGGCGACCGCGAGGCCGACGCCGATGATGACCGCCCGGTAGAGTGGATAGCGCGAGCTGGCGAACAGGTCGATGTGCCCCTGCAGCCATTCCGGCCGCGCGAGATCCAGCGCGGTGCGGCCCCAGAGGATCGCCACCAGCTCGTTGAAGAAGAGGATCAGCCCGAAGGTGGCGAGCACCTGGTCGAGATGGTCGCGCTCGTAGAGGGTCCGCAGCGTGACGACCTCGACAAGCATGCCGAGGAGCAGCGTCGCGGCGAGTCCGAGCAGCACGCCTGCCACGTAGTAGCCGGTCCAGTTCACCGCGGCGACGGTGAAGTAGGCGCCCATCATGTAGAGCGAGCCGTGCGCGAGGTTGACCAGGTTCATGATGCCGAACACCAGCGTCAGCCCCGCGGCCATGAGGAAGAGCATCACGCCGAACTGCACGCCGTTCAGCAGCTGCTCGAGGAAAAGGCCCAGGGTCATTGCGCTCCAGACATTACCAAAGAAAAAGGGCGCGGGTTGCGCCGCGCCCCTTGCGTTGCGCTGACAACCAGCGCTGCTACCACTTCATCTTGCAGTCCTTGTAGTACGAGTCCTTGTGGTTCTCGAACACCTTCTTCTGGATCTCCATGACCGGGTCCTTGCCGGCCGGGCCGGCCACCGCCCTGAGCAGGTAGAAATCCTGGATCGGATGGTGGTTCGTGTTGAAGGTGAACTTGCCGCGGATCGAGTTGTAGTTTGCCTTGCGCATCGCCATCACCATACCCTTGGTGTCCTTGACGTTGCCCTTGACCGCCCTGACCGCCGAATCGATCAGCAGGATGCCGTCGTAGCTCTGCGCGCCGTAGAACGCGGGCGTGTAGCCGAACTTCTTCTGGAAATCGGCCACGTACTTCTGGCTCGCCGGCACCTTCAGGTCGGGGCTCCAGAACTTGGTCTCGTACTGCCCGAGGACCGCGTGCTTCAGCGCCGGAATCGTGGTCTCGTCCACGGTGAACACCGAGTAGAGCGGGAACTGGCCGCGGAACCCGCCTTCCAGCCACTGCTTCATGAACGCCACGCCCATGCCGCCGGGGTAGAAAACGAATACGTTCTTGGGGTTCTTGGCACGCAGCTGCGAGAGCTCCGCCTGGTAGTCGGGTTGCCCGACGCGCGTGAACACCTCGTCGACGATGCGGCCCTTGTAGTAGCGCTTGAAGCCCGCCGCCATGTCCTTGCCGGCCTGGTAGTTCGGCGCCATGAGGTAGACGTCGTTGATGCCCTGATCCTGCATGAACTTGCCCATCGCCTCGGGCGTCTGGTCGTTGTTCCACGAGGTCGAGAAATAGAGCTCGTTGCACCCCGAGCCGGCTAGCGGGCTCGGGCCGGCGTTGGTGCCGACCATGATCATGCCGGCCTTGTTGACGGCGGGCTGCACCGCCAGCATCACGTTCGACCAGATGATGCCCGCCATGATGTCGACGCCGTTCTTCTTCATCATCTCCTCGGCCACCTGCAGGCCGACGTCGGGCTTGAACTGGTCGTCGCCGTAGATCACTTCCGTCGGCAGGCCGCCCACCTTGCGGCCCAGGTGGTCGAGTGCCATCTCGACCGAATCCCTCATGTGCTTGCCGATGATGCCGGCGGGACCCGACAGCGTGGTGATGAAGCCGATCTTCAGCGACTTCTGCTGGGCCAGCGCAGGCGAGGCCGCGAGAGCCGCGATCGCGACTGCAAACAAGGACTTACGCAACATAATACCTCCTCTAAAGGGACGCATCGAGTCTATCCTATTCGCGCAGCTTGCGCGCCTCCCGGGCCTGCGGCCGCTCGATCGACTCGGTCAGCCATTTCTGGAAGTGGGGGTAGCGGCCAAGGTCGTACTTCATCACGGTGAAGGAATAGCAGACGCTCGCCACCATGAAATCGGCCATGTCCCAGCGCTCCAGGCCGAAGCGCCCGTGCTTCGCGAGGTGCGCATCGAGCACCTTCAGCCGGGGCTGGAGCGCGGCGTCGGACGCATCGGCAAGGGCGGCATTGCGCTTCTCGGGCGGGAACATGACGCGGTGCTGCATCACCGTCACCATGTGCGGCTCGACGTCGTTGGCGACGAAGAACGCCCACTGCAACATCGTGCCTTTGCCCTTCGCGCCGGCCGGCCAGAGCGGGCTCTTGTACTTTTCCGCGAGGTAGAGATTGATCGCGGCCGACTCCCACAGTACAAAGCCGTCGTCGTCGATCGTCGGCACGCGCGCGTTCGGGTTCAGCGCCACGTAGCCGGGCTCCTTGCAGGTCGCGCCCTCGACGTTGATCGTGACGTTGACGTGCTCGTACGGGATGCCGGATTCCTTGCATAGCCATGCCACCCGGAAAGCCCGCGACCTGAACTGTCCGTACAGCTTGAGCATCTTCGCCTCCCTCCCTCGATGATTAAGCGACATAATAGCGAAGCCGCCTGAGGAGGGTCCATGCTGAAAACCGGAGCGGAGCACCTCGAATCGCTGCGCGACGGGCGCACGGTCTATATCGGCTCGGAAAAGGTCGCCGACGTCACCGCGCACCCGGCGTTCCGCAACGCGGCGCGCTCCTTCGCCGCGCTCTACGACATGAAGTGCGCGCCGGAGAACCGCTACGCCTTCAGCTTCGTGGAGGGCGGCGAGCGCTATTCCGCCTGGTTCCTCAGGGCCAGGACCCGGGACGATCTGCTCAAGCGCTCGCGCCTGCATCGCGCGATCGCGCGCATGAGCCACGGCCTGCTCGGGCGCTCGCCCGACCATGTCTCGGGCTTCGTCGCGGGCATGGCGACCGAGCCGTCCATTTTCGGCAAGTATGCGGACAACCTGCTCAAGTACTACGAGCACCTGCGCAAGACCGACGGCTACGCGGTCTACGCGGTGATCCCGCCGCAGGCGGCGCGCAGTCCCGAGTTCTACGTGAAGCAGAACATCCCGGTGCCGACGCTTCGCGTGGTGCGCGAGGAGGACGACGGGGTGGTGATCTCGGGCATGAAGATGCTCGCCACCGGCGCGGTCTTCGCCAATGAAATCTGGATCGGCAACCTGATCCCGCTCGCGCCCAACCAGGCCGCTGAATCGATCACCTGCGCCGTGCCGGTGAACGCGAAAGGGCTTACGCTCTGGTCGCGCACGCCCTTCGAGCGCGGCGCCCCGGTGGAGTTCGACAACCCGCTCGCGCACCGCTTCGACGAGACCGACTCGATGGTGATGTGCGAGGAGGTCAAGGTGCCCTGGGAGAGGGTGTTCGTGCACAACGACGCCGTGCTTGCGCGCGAGATCTACATCAAGACCCCGGCGCACTGCTACGGCAACCACCAGTCGAACGTGCGCTTCCACGAGAAGATGCGCCTGCTGGTCGGCCTCGCCTCGCGGGTCACGCAGGCTTCCGGCGCCGACCAGATTCCGGCGGTGCGCGAGACCCTGGGGCGGCTGGCAGCGCTCGAGGCGACGCTCGGCGGCATGATCGCCGGCCAGATCCAGGATGCCGAATCCTGGCCGGCGGGTCACCTGACGTTCAATCGCCGCTACATGTACGCGGCGCTCAACTGGTGCACCGAGGGCCACTCGGCGATCATCGATTGCATCCGGGAGCTCTGCGGCGGCGGCGTGTTCCAGATGCCCGCCGACATTTCGGTGATGCAGGACGAGACGCTGCGCGCGCAGTTCGAGGGGTACTGGCAGACCCCGCAGCTGGGCGCCGTGCCGCGCATGAAGCTCTTCAAGCTCGCCTGGGACCTGGTCGGATCGGAGTTCGCAGGCCGGCATGCGCAGTACGAGAAGTTCTATGCCGGCGCCTCGTTCATCGTGCGCAACCACAATTTCCGCGAGGCGCCGTGGGACGACTTCCATGCCGCGGTGGACGACCTCATGGCGAGCTACGGGTATCCGGGCGAATCAAAGGAACACTCTCATGCCGAAGCAAAAGTCGCATCTCGAGTTCGTCAAGGTTGACCTGAACCAGGGCTGGGAGCGGCCGGAAGGCTATCCGCCGGGCTTCTGGCAGAAGATCCTCGCCTCCGACATCGACGAGACGGCCAAGCGCGGCAGCCGCACGCGGCTGCTCAAGATCGAGCCGGGCGCCTTCTCGACCGAGCCCTTCGTCCATGACCACTGGGAAGAGGTGTACGTGGTGCAGGGCGACCTCGTGGTCGGCAACGACGCGCAGGGCAAGGCCGGGCAGCAGGCGTTCGCGCCGACCTACGCGTGCCGCCCGCCGGGGGTGCACCACGGGCCGTTCACGTCGCGCGGCGGCTGCATCTTGCACGAGATCCACTACTACGAGACCAGCGGCAAGCCCCGCTGATCCTGCATGTTTCCGGCGTCGGCAAGCGCTTCGGGCCGCGGGTGGTGCTCGAGGCAGTGGACCTGCGCGTCACCTCCGGCGAATACATCGCCATCCTCGGCGAATCGGGCGTCGGCAAGTCCACGCTCCTGAACGTCATCGCCGGCCTCGAATCCCCGGATGCCGGGGAAGTTCGCTTTGAAGAAAAAGCGATAAACAATCTGGACGACGACGCGCGGACGCTTCTCCGGCGCGACAAGCTCGGTTTCGTTTTCCAGGCTTTTCATGTCCTGCCGCATCTCACGGTCGAGCAGAACGTGGGTTTGCCTTTACTTTTAAGAGGCTTTTCCCCTGAAGAGCTTCGAACAAGATCCCGAAAGCTCATCGCAGCGGTCGGCCTCGCCGACCGTGAGAACAGCATACCTAGAGAACTCTCCGGCGGAGAACTTCAAAGGGTCGCCATCGCGCGCGCGCTGGTCGGCGAGCCGAAGCTCGTGCTCGCCGACGAGCCGACCGGCAACCTCGATCCGGAGAACGCCCGCCAGGTGATTGCGCTCCTGCGCGAGCAGGTGAAGGCGCACGGCGCCGCCTGCATCCTCGTCACGCACTCGGAAGCGGCCGCTGCGACCTGCGACCGGCGCTACCGGCTGACCGGCGCCGGGCTTGTCCCGCTGTAGGATTCCGGGATGTGCCTTGCCGCCGCGCTTGCTCTGGCCCTCCTGTGCGGTTGCGCCGCAGTGCGCGACGAATCGGCCGCCGTCGTTTTGGCTCCGGCCGGTCCCGCGGCCGCGCCGAACCCGTGGTTGGAGCCCGCGCGCAAGGTGCTCATCGAGCACTGCGGCGCATGCCACCTCGGCACGCTGCGCACTGCCAACCCCAAGGCGCTGAAAATCTACGACCTCTCGGAGGCGGTCTGGGACGCGCGGCTCAAGCCCGAGAACTTCCCGGGCATTACGCGGCGCGTCGAGCGGCAGGCGAGCGAGGAGCAGAAGGCGGTCGTTGAGAAATACATACGCTGCGCAAGGGACCGGGCCTGTGGGCCGGGCTGAGTCCTTCAGCGCCTGAAGAGCCTCCGTGCGGGAAACGGCAGCTTGCCGCCGCCGAGAGCTTCCTCGATCCTGAGCGCCTCGTTCCACTTCGCCATGCGCTCGGAGCGGGAGAAGCTGCCCACCTTGAGTTGCGGCACGCCCCAGCCGACCGCGAGATGCACGATGGAGACGTCCTCGGTCTCGCCCGAGCGCGCCGAGACGATCGCGCCGTAGCCGTTTTGCCGGGCGGCTTCCCAGCAGCGGAAGGTTTCAGTCACGGTTCCGACCTGGTTGGGTTTCAACAGGACGGCGTTGCAAGCGCCGTTTGCGCTTTTCACTTTCGAATCATTTGTCACGAAGAAATCGTCCCCGACAATCTGAACCCGCCCGCCGGCCGTCCTGGTGAACGCCTGCATCGCGACGGCATCATGCTCCGCGAACGGGTCTTCGATCGAGACGATCGGGTAGCGCTCGATCCAGCGCAGCAGCATCGCGTGCAGCTGCTCGGGCGTCAGCGACCGGTTCTCGAGCGCGAGCTGGTAGCGCCCGCCGCGCCAGAGCTGCGTCGCGGCGACATCCAGGGCGATGCCGATGTCCGCGCCGGGCTCGAAGCCCGCGTCGCTGATCGCGCCGGTCAGCTCTTCCAGGCCTTCCTCGTTCGATCTGAAGGCCGGCCAGTAGCCGCCCTCGTCGGCGACGCCTTGCAGCAGGCCGCGCTTCGCGAGCCGCGCGCCCGCGGCTTTGTAGACCTTCGCCGTCCACTCCAGGCTCTCGGCGAAGCTGCCCGCGCCGATGCAGACCACCATGTAGTCCTGGATGTCGACGCGGCCCTTCGCGTGCGCGCCGCCGCCGAAGATCTGGATCTGCGGGACCGGCAGCGCGAGCTTGCGGTTGCCGCCGAGGAAGCGCCACAGGGACTTGCGCGCCGCCGCGGCGGCCGCGTGCGCGCAGGCGAGCGACACCGCCACGATCGCATTCGCGCCGAGATTCGACTTGTCCGGCGTGCCGTCCAGGTCGATCAGCGCCTCGTCGATCGCCGTCTGCTCCAGGGTCTTTCCCTTAAGAGCATTTTTTATCCGGGAATTGACATGATGAACGGCTTCCCGCACATCGATGGCCTTCGCTTCTCCCGCGCCGGTCGAGGCGCCCGCCGGCGCGATCGCGCGGCCGCGCGCGGTCTTGAGCACGACGTCGGCCTCGACGGTCGGATTGCCGCGCGAGTCCCAGACCTGCCGGCCGACGACGTCTACGATTCTTGCCATGCGGCTCTGACCTCGGCGAGCGAGGAGGGCGGGTTAAGCAGCAATTTCCTTGCGGCCTTGCGCACGCGTTCCTTGTCGGCTTCCGCGGTGATGTACTCGACCGGCGATTTGCCGTCGATGCGGGCAAGCAGCAGGCCGGGGAGGAGGGCAGCAACGCGTTGTTCCAGGTCTTTGTCGGGTTTACTTTCCAAGTAGCTTTTTCCCAGTACGTCAAAGCAAGACAAGAAATCCTTTGTAAAGGCAGGAACCCAGACACATTTCAAAAGCATGTGGTTCAGGCAGAAGGCGAGGTCGAACGCGGGGTCGCCGTACCAGGCGCACTCTGCGTCGAGGAACACCGGGCCCCCCTTTCCGACCAGGATGTTCTTCGGGCTGACGTCACCGTGAACGAGCGCGAGCTTTGTTTTTGCGGTTCTTTCGGAGAGATTTTTTAACACGCCCGAAAGAGAGGAGTGAACCGCAGCGGTAGCGAGGAGATAGGGTTCCAGCCGGATCGCATGAAAGTTCTTGTCCGTTTCAAAGCCCTTCCTGATTTCCTCCCGCCCTGACGTTGCCGCGTGGATCCGGGCGAGCCGTTTTCCCACTTCTGCCGCAAAACCGGGATCGGCACGGCCGTCGCGCAACTCGTTCTTCCACAAGGGCAGGCCGCCCAGATATTCCATGGCGAAGAAACCGCTATCGTCGCCAGCAAGGACCTTCGGCGCGCAGCCGGGGACGATGCCGTTGGCGGTCTCGAGCCATTTGCGCTCGTAGCGGTTGCGCTCGACCGGCGCTTCCCAGACCTGCGCGACGCGCAGGCGGGGCAGGGCGCGCTTGACCGCGACGGGGCCCGAGCGCAGGTCGACGCGCCAGATGTCGGAGGAGACGCCGCCCGCGAGGGCTTCGGCGGCAGGGATCTCGCCGGCCACGGCGAGCCGGTGCTTCCTCAGGAAGGCGAGGACCTCCTCAGGGAGCGAGCCGCTCAATCTTCCAGGCGCCGCCGCCGTGCGTGTAGAGGAGCCGGTCATGCAGCCGGTTCTCGCGCCCCTGCCAGAACTCGATGCGCTGGGGGGTGACGCGGTAGCCGCCCCAGGTATCAGGCCTTGGAGGGTTTTGCCCGTGCCTGGCTTTTTCTTTCTCTACCGCGGTCTCCAGAAATTCCCTGCCCGGCACGATAGCGCTTTGCGCCGAGGCGCGTGCCGACAGGCGCGCGCCGATAGGCCGACTCGCAAAATACGCATCCGACTCGGCGGCCGACACCCTCTCCACGCGCCCCTCGACGCGCACCTGGCGCTCGAGCGGCGTCCACAGGAAGACAAGGCATGCCGCCGGGCGCGCGGCGAGCTGGCGGCCCTTGCGGCTGTCGTAGTTGGTGTAGAAGACGAAGCCGCCGTTATCGACGCCCTTGAGCAGCACCGCGCGCGCATCCGGCGCGCCCTCGCGCGTCACGGTGGCGAGGGTCATCGCGTTGGCGAGCGGGAGCTTCGCGTCGAGCGCGTCCTTGAACCAGCGCTCGAACTGCACGAACGGATCGGCGTGCGCGTCGGCTTCGGACAATCCGGCGCGCATGTACTCCTGGCGCAGGTCGGCGACGTTCATGTGGCCCGATTTTATAATGCGCCGATGCCGCCACAGGACGTTTTCGACTACTGCGAAGGCATCTGCGCGATCGACAGCGTCTACGACCGGCGCATGCAGACCGCGATCCACCTCATGGTGGAGAGGGGCCGCGCCGCGCTCGTCGACACCGGCACCGCGAACGCGGTTCCCTACGTGCTCAAGGCGCTCGAAGCGAAGGGCATCGCGCCGGAGCAGGTCGACTACGTGCTCCTCACCCACGTGCACCTCGACCACGCCGGCGGCGCCGGCCAGCTGATGGCGCGCTTGCCGAACGTGCGCCTCTCGGTGCACCCGCGCGGTGCGCGCCACATGATCGACCCGCGCCGCCTGATCGAGGCGACCGTCGCCATCTACGGCGCCGAGGCGATGCACCGCACCTACGGCGAGGTGCTGCCGGTGCCGAAGGAACGGGTGATCGAGACGCCCGACGGGGCGCGCCTCGCGCTCGCCGGCCGGGAGCTTCTTTTTTTCGATGCACCGGGCCACGCCCGCCACCACGTGGTGATCCGCGACTCGAAGACGGGTCATTTCTTCGCCTGGGACAACTTCGGGCTCTCCTACCGCGAGCTCGACCGGGACAGCCGCCAGTCGGTGTTCCCGACCTCGAGCCCCTCGCAATTCGACCCGCCCGCGCTGCACCGGTCGATCGAGCGGATGCCCTCCCATGGGCCGCAGGCGCTCTATCTTGCACATTTTGTCAGGCTGACTGGGCCGACAGCCCTCGCGCCCGATCTGCACCGCCTGATCGATGCGCACGCCGCTCTGGCCGAGCGCCACCGGAACGCCGGCGCAGAGCGAAAACGTCTTCTAATGGAATGTGTTAGAGCGCTCGTGCTGGAGGAGAAAGAGCGCCAGGGCTGGCGCTTGCCGAGTGAGAAACTGCTTGAAGTGTTCGCGCTCGACATCGAGCTGAACGCGCAGGGGCTCGAGGCCTGGCTCGATTCCAAGAGGGAAAATGCGGGGAAAAACGAGAATTTCCGATTGACTTCCCTCTGGAAAACGGGCATCGTTCGGAGCACCGCTGCCCGACGGCGGGAGGAATCACGGGATCCCAAACGTTTCCGTAATCGTTCGATCAGAGGAGAAAATCAGATGGCGAAGAAAAAGCGCAAGCCGAATGCGGCATTCATGAAGCCAATGCATCCGGATGCGACGCTGGCGGCGGTCATCGGCAGCAACGCGATGCCGCGCACCGAAGTGACGAAGAAGATCTGGGCCTACATCAAGAGACACGGCCTTCAGGACAAGAAGAACCGTCGCAACATCAACGCCGACGAGAAGCTCCGTCCGGTGTTCGGTGGCAAGGGGACGGTTTCGATGTTCGAGATGACCAAGCTGGTCAGCAGGCGCCTCAAGTAACCGCATTTCCTGCCGGGGGCGCGGGCGCCTCCGGCAGTTTCACCTCCGCCGCAGTTTCCTTCACGTAATCCATGGCAGGCCAGCGCGTACGCCGGGTCGTCACGGGGCACGACACGAAGGGGCGTTCCATCGTCGTCTCCGACCAGACGGCCGAGATGGAGGGCATCCTGCACGAGCACTGGCTGACGGACTCCACGCCGGCCCGTTTCGGCGGCAAGCCGAACCTCGGCAAGCTGCCGAACAACCTCGAGCCGCCGAAGAACGGCACCGTCATCCGTTTTGTCGAGTTCCAGGCGAACGAAGGCGCGAGCCGCGAGGAGCTGGAGCAGCGCTATTCCGCGGCTTTCGCGAGCATCAAGGCGAGCCATACGCGCGTCGACACGCGCCGCCACCCCGCCATGCACAAGACGAAGACCCTCGACTACGGCATCGTGCTCTCGGGGAAGATCAAGCTGCTCCTGGACGAGGGCGAAGAAACGATCCTGGAGCCCTTCGCCGTCGTCATCCAGCGCGGCACCAACCACGGCTGGGTCAATCCCGGCCCGGGGCCGGCGCTGATGGCGTTCATCCTGATCGACGCGGTCGAGTAGGCGCGTCTAGCGCACGCTGACCGTGTTGCGCTTCCAGCCTGGATCCTGCCAGCGCTGGAAGGCGCCGAGCATCGAGGGATCTCCGGCTTGGCGCACCGTGGCAAGCGTATCCAGCCGCACGATCTCGAAGTTTTTGCGGTGGCGGCCCTCGCCCTGCGCCTCGCGCGCGACCAGCACCTGCGCGCCGCCCGGCACCCAGCCGGCGAATTCCGCGTAGCCGACCTCGGGGTGGATCGCCGCGGGCGGCAGCACGCGCACCGTCCAGCCGGCGCTGGTCTTGTGGAAGACCCACATCTCGAGCCACGAATCGGTCGGTTGCACCGAGAGCGCGACGGCAGTACCCTCGCGGTTCACGCTCGCCGAGCCCGGCCAGACCATGCCGAACGTGCAGCGCTTCGCGAGCGGCTGCTTCTCGCCGCGCTTTGCGTCCACCAGCAGCACGCAGGTCTTGCCCGTGACGAGCGGCACGGTCATGAGGCCCGGCCGGCTCTCGCTCGGGACGGGCGGCTTGGCGGCCGCCAGCGCCCAGCGCGAGGCGTTGACCCGCATCGCCGCATCGCTGAAGCCGGCGCTGTCCTCCTCGGTGAGATTGGTCTTGTCGACGCGGCCGAGCTCGATCATGGCGCGCGCGGCCGCGTTGCCGGGTGCGTCGCCTGCGCGCGCGCACTGGTAGGCGAGGCTCGACCAGACCGCGGCCCGGCGGATGACCACGCGGTTGCGCAGCCAGGCGGGCAGGGCATCGACCTCGACCTGGTCGAGCGCTTGCGCCCGCCATTCGTCCATGCGGCGGCGCTCGCCGGTCTGGAGTGCGCTTGGCATGCACTCCTTGCGCTTCAAGCCGAGCACCGCACGGGCACGCTGCTGCGGGCCGGATTTCGCCGCGAGTACCCTCCGGAACGCGTCGCCGTCGTGGCAGACGTGGACGCGGCCGTCGTGCTCGTTGCTTACGAACCTCACGCCGTGGCGGGCAGCGACTTCCAGGTGGGCGACGGCCTTGCCTTGGGAAAAGGCCCGTTGCGCGAGGCGGTCGGCCATGGTGCCGAGCGCATCCAGCACCTCGATGCCGTCGGGGCCTTTCAGGGCGTCCGCCGGGGCGACCTGGATATAGGCGGCCGCGTACGCGATGCCGAGCGACTCCGAGCCGGGTGTGTCGCGCAGGAAACGCGCTACCGCCAGGAGCTCGGGCGCCTGGTCAGGGGTGAGGGTCAGGCGCTTCACCAGGCTCGCGCGAACGAAGCCCCCTCGCTCCCGGCGGTAGTCGTAGACCTGCAGAAAATCGAGCCGCTCGCCGCGGACTTCCAGCGCCTCGCCCTGCACGAGCATCGCGTGCGCCTGCGCGGATGCTTTGGGCGCGGCCCGCAGTTGGGTTTGATCCTGGGAAACCACTGCAATGGAAGCAGCCAGTACGAGGGCGCCCAGCATGGCTAGCGCCCTCCCTTGCTTGCGCAGCCGATCAGGTTCGCGCCCACGAAGCCGCCGTCGGCGGGCGGCGGCGCGATGATGACCTGCACCTTGTCGGAGAGCTTGTCGGCGAGCGCCTTCTAGATGAGGAGGGGATGCCGGCTGACGAGTGCGCCCTCGCGCTCCATCTGCTCGGCGTTGAACTTGCCGATCCTCTCGAGCCGGTATACCTCGGCATCGGCGAGCTTCTGGCGCGCGTCGGCCTCGCCGGTCGCCTCGATGCGGCGCGCCTGCGCGTTGCCCTCGGCGCCGCGGATGCGCGCCTGCTTCTCGGCCTCGACCTCGAGCTGGCGCTGCTCGATCTGGCGCTGCTTGAAGGGCAGCACGTGCTTCATCGCCTCTTCCTGCGCCCTTGCGGCGATCACCTGCTCGCGCGCGGCGGCTTCGGCGCGCTTCTCGCGGCGCACCTTCTCGGCCTCGCCCTCGAGCTCGTTTTCCTTGACGCGCTTGTCCTTGAGATCGAGCGTGTAGCGCGTCTTCTCGGAGGCGAGCTCCTCTGCGAGCAGCGCTCCCGTGCCGCGCTTGTAGTCGGAGGGCAGGTCCACTTTGCCGATCAGCACGTTCTTCAGCGCGAGGCTGTCGGCGGCGAGGCGCTCCTTCAGCTCCTTCTCGATATGCTGCTGGATCTCGACACGCTTGGTCGAGAAGATCTCGCGCACCGTGTAGCGCGCGAACACCTTGTAGATCACGCCGTTGACCGCGGGCTCGACCATCTCGCCGAGGTTCTCGGGAAGCCAGCTGGACACCGCGCGCAGCTTCGCCGGATCGAGCGCGTAGCGCACCTGCAAATCGACGCCGAGCGAGAGGCCTTCGAGGTACTGCACCGGCCCCGCGCCGTCGGCGCGCTGGATCTGCTCCGGCCGGTAGGTCTGGTCGCGCAGGGAGAAGATGCGCATCTCGTGCAGCCCGGGCACGGCCAGCACACTGCCGTCGCGCCACTCCGAAATCTCGCCGGTGATGCGATTGAGGCGAATGCCGGCCTCGCCGCGCCCGACGGCCTGCACCGGCGGGTACAGATAGAGCAGGAAACCGGCGCCGCCTAGCAGCGTCGCCCCGATCAGCAGGCCGCGCAGCGCGACGAAGCCGTTCACGGCCCGGGGGGTGCCGTTCCTGGTCATTTCCGCCGCCCGGCTTCCCGCGTTGCGGGCGCGAGCGGCAAAGTACTCACGGATGAAGCGGATACTTCCCTTCAGACGTTCCCACATGGCAGTCCCCTTTGGTCTTGTTGTGCCGATGACCGGCCCTGCCATTGAAAGGCCGGAAGAGGTAAGCGCTATGCGCGAAGCATTGAAAGCTGCTGAAGAATTCTGGCGGACTTGTGGCACTGCCAACTATGCCAACATGCCGCATGCGAGCGTTCGTCCTGCTGGCCGGCCTGCTCTTTTTCGCTTTGGCTCCCGCCCAGGAGGTGCCGGAAGAGGTGCTGAAGGAGTACCGGCTCGCGCTTGCCGGGAAGATGGCCGGGGTCCGGGAATACCCTAAGGCCGCGCTGGAGAGGAAAATCCAGGGTACCTCGGTCGTCCAACTCTCGATCGGCAGCAACGGCCGCATCCGCAGCGCGCGGGTCGATCCTTCCAGTGGCAGCGAAGCCCTCGATACCGAAGCCCTGGAGATGGTCATGGCGGCGCATCCGCAGGTCGCCCTGCCCGAGTCGTTGCGCGGCCGGAGCTTCTCGGTCGCCGTGCCTGTGCTCTTCAAGATCCCGGCGGGGGAGCCGCCTAGGGGTGGTACGAAGTAACCCGCTCGACTTCGTTCTTTGAGCCCAGGATCACCGCAACGCGCTGGTGCAGCTTCTGCGGCTGGATGTCGAGGATGGGAGTCTTGCCGTCGGTGGCCATGCCGCCGGCCTGCTCGACGATGAAGGCCATCGGGTTGGCCTCGTACATGAGGCGCAGCCGCCCGTCCTTGTTCTTCGAGTCGCGCGGGTACATGAAGATGCCGCCGCGCGAGAGCACGCGGAAGACGTCGGCCACCATCGAGGCGACCCAGCGCATGTTGAAGTCCTTGCCGCGCGGCCCTTCCTTTCCCTGCAGGCACTCGTCGATGTAGCGCTTCACCGGCGCTTCCCAGCGCCGCATGTTCGAGGTGTTGATGGCGAATTCGGCCGTGTCCGCCGGGATCTTGATCTTTTCCTGGGTCAGCACGAACGTAAAGGTCTCGCGATCGAGCGTGAACGCGTAGGCGCCGTCGCCCACGGTGACGACGAGCTGCGTGGTCGGGCCGTAGACCGCGAAGCCGGCGGCGACCTGCTTGCGGCCGGGCTGCAGGAAGCATTTCTCGTTGGCGACGTCCACGCCTTTCGGGCAGCGCAGCACCGAGAAGATGGTGCCCACCGAGATGTTGACGTCGATGTTGGAGGAGCCGTCCAGCGGGTCGAAGAGCAGCAGGTACTCGCCGCGCGGGTAGTGCGTCGGCGTCGGCTTCACGTCCTCCATCTCCTCGGACACGAGCGCGGCGAGGTTGCCGCCCCATTCGTTGGCCTCGAGCAGGATCTCGTTCGACATGACGTCCAGGTTCTTCTGCATCTCGCCCTGGACGTTCTCGCTGCCGGCGTCGCCGCGCGCGCCGCCGAGCGCGCCCTTGTTGACGCGCGTGCTGATCGCCTTGCAGGCGCGCGCGATGGTCTCGATGAGAAGCCGCAGGTCGGCGTTGATGAGGCCGGCGTGCTGGCGCTCGATCAGGAACTGGGTGAGGCCGGGCCGGCGCATGGGCGGATTCTAGCTTCTAGGCAGGCTGCCGACGCTGCCGGTTCGCGAGCCAGCCGCCGGTGAGCAGCAGCCCCGCCATCGCGAGGAACACGGGCACCACGCCGAGCGCGGTGCCGAGCGCGCCGAAGACCAGCGGCAGGAAGGTGTGGCTCGCGTTGAGAACGGTGGTGCGCACGCCGACCGCCTCGCCCTGCCGGCCCGGCGGTGTTGCGGCGTAGAGCACCGACATGATCATCGGCTGCGCGCAGCCGAGGCCGATGCCGAGGAAGAAGGAAAGCGCCATCAGGGTCGCCGCGCGCTCGGCAAGCGGAAAGAGGCAATAGGCCGACCCCGAGATGACGAGCGCCGCGAAGACCACGGTCCACTCGTGCAGGCGTCGCGCCACCAGCGGCATCCCGAGGCGCACGGCGAACGTGGCTGCGGCGAAGCTCGCCATCACCACGCCGATCGTCGAGGCCGACAGGCCGATCTGCGAGCCGTAGATCGGGATGACGAAGGTGTAGAGATCCCAGCCGGTCGCGAGAAGCCCGCTGAAGAGGAACGCAGCGCGCAGCTTCGGCACCTTGAGCAGATCCGAGATCCGGTGCTCTTCGGCGTCTGGCTTCGGTGGCTGCGGCGGCGGCATCGGCGGCGTGCGCCAGAAGAAGAGAATCATCGCCGCGATCGGCGTGATCGCCAGCATCAGGTAGGAGAAGCGGTGCCCGACGAGGTCGATCGAGTATCCGGCGAGCAGCGGGCCGAAAAAGCCGCTGGTTGCGTAGCCGAGCGCGAGCCAGGAGAAGTTCACCGCGCGCTCCGCCGGGTCGCCGTACGTCCCGACCAGGTGATTCAGCGCGATGTGCTGGATCATGAAGGAGGTGCCGATCACCACCGCGGTGACAAACAGCACGGGCAGCGACGGACTCGCGAAGGGCAGGAGGATTCCCGCCACCAGGATCCCGCCCGACCAGGCGGTCGGCCGGAAAGCACCGGCGTGGTCGATCAGCCGGCCGGCGTGCACCGAGAGCAGCATCGGCAGCGCGGCGAAGAGCGACATCAGCACGCCGACGGTGAGAGGCGAGGCGTTGTCGCTGATGGCCGTGAGCGACACCGTCATGCGGGTGCCGACGAAGCCGATATGGCTCAGCACCGTCAGCACTACGACGAGAAGCAGCGGCCTCATAGCCCGCGAGGATACCGGCGGCGCCCGCCGCCGGAAAACGAAACGGCGGGTGCTTAGGCGACCTGGCCGGCCGCGCGCGCCTGCAGCGCGGCGATGCGCTGCTCGATCGGCGGGTGCGTCGAGAAGAGCGCGCCCCAGCCGGCCGCGCTATTGATGCCGAAGGCCTTCATGGACTCCGGCATGTGGCCGGGCTGCATCGAGCCGAGGCGCGCCAGCGCCGCGACCATCGGCCGCGGGCTGCCGAGCAGGGTGGCCGAGGCCTCGTCGGCACGGAACTCGCGCTGGCGCGAGAACCAGGCCACGATCATCGAGGCAAAGAGGCCGAGCACGAGCTGGCTGACGATCACGGTCACGAAGAAGCCGAGGCCTTCGCCGCGCTCGTTTTTCAGGATCAGGCGGTCGACGATGTAGCCGATGATGCGCGAGAGGAAGATGACGAAGGTGTTGACCACGCCCTGGATGAGGGTGAGGGTCACCATGTCGCCGTTGGCGACGTGGCCGATCTCGTGGCCGAGCACCGCCTCGACTTCCTCGCGGCTCATGGACTGGAGCAGCCCGGTCGAGACGGCGACCAGCGCTGAATCCTTGAACGCTCCGGTCGCGAACGCGTTCGGCTCGCCCTCGTAGAACGCGACCTCGGGCATGCCGATGCCGGCCTTCTCCGAGAGGCGCTTGACGGTGTCCACCAGCCAGTACTGCGTGGTGCCCTCGGTGCCGTCGATCAGCTGCGCGCCGGTCGTCCATTTGGCGATCGGCTTGGAAATCAACAACGAGACGAAGGCGCCGCCGAAGCCGAGCAGGGCGGAGAAGAGGATCAGCGCCTGGAAATTGATGCCCTCCCTGCTGAGCATGCGGTCGATGCCGAGCAGGCTGGCGACCACCGACAGCAGCAGGATGACCGCGAGGTTCGTGGCGATTAGAAGGACGATTCTTTTCATGGACTAGCCTCCGTGACTGGCGCGGATTCTACCCCAGCCTCAGATGGGGATGGTCGCCCACAGTTCAATCCCTGTCCTCGAGCAGCATCTGGGCGCCCTTGGCGGCGATCATGTAGGCCGGCGCATTCGTGTTGCCGGAGGTGATGCGCGGCATGATCGAGGCGTCGATCACGCGCAGCCCGTCGACACCGAGCACCCGCAGCCGGTCGTCCACCACGGCCATCGGGTCCGAGCCCATCTTGCAGGTGCCGACCGGGTGGAAGATGGTCGTGCCGAGCTCACCGGCCGCCTTTTCCAGGTCCGTTTCGCTCGTTACGGCGTTCCCGGGTCGAAATTCCTCGGGTTCATATTTCTGTAACGCCCTGGCCGCCATGATCCGGCGCGTAAATCGCATGCCGTCCACGGTGACTTTCCGGTCCTCCGATGTGGCGAGGTAGTTCAGCTTGATCTCCGGGTACTCGGCCGGGTCGGTGGACTTGATCCGCACCCAGCCGCGCGAGGTGGGCCTCAGGTTGCAGACGCTGGGCGTGATCGCGGGGAAGGGGTGCAGCGGGTCGCCGAACTTGTCCAGCGACAGCGGCTGCACGTGCCACTCGATGTTCGCCGTGGGCTGCGAGGCGTCGCTCTTGGCGAAGGCGCCGAGCTGCGACGGCGGCATGGTCAGCGGGCCGGTGCGGTATGCGAGGTACTCGAGCCCCATCTTCGCCTTGGTCCACCAGCTGTGCGTGAGCTCGTTCAGCGTCTGCGCGTTCTTCACCTTGTACTGCATGCGGATCTGCAGGTGGTCGTGGAGATTCTCGCCGACACCGGGGAGATTCTGGACTTCCTTTATTCCATGCTTTTTCAGGAGGTCGGGAGAGCCGATTCCCGACAACTGCAAAACCTGAGGCGAACCGATCGAGCCCAGGGAAAGAATCGTTTCCCGGTTTGCCTTTACATGGAATGCGTTTCCATCCTTTCTGAATTCCAGCCCGTCAGCTTTCCGTCCTGCAAATCTGATTCTAGTAACTGCAGAACCGGTTAGAACAGTCAGGTTCTTCCTTTGCAGAACAGGTTTCAGGAACGCATCGGTCGCGCTCCAACGCACGCCGCGCTTCTGGTTCATCTGGAAGAGGGCGCAGCCGGCGTTGTCGCCCATGTTGAACGACTTGACCGGCGCGATGCCGCATTCAGCAGCGGCCTTCTGCCAGGCTTCGATGATCTCCCAGCGCACGCGCGGATCCTCGACGCGCAGCTCGCCGCCCGCGCCATAGCCGTCGGTCGGGCCGTGCTCGTAGTCCTCCAGCGCCCGGAAGACGGGAAGCACCGCATCCCAGGACCAATCCTCGTTGCCGAGGGCGGCCCAGTGGTCGTAGTCCTCCTTCTGGCCGCGCATGTAGATCATGGCGTTGATCGAGGAGCAGCCGCCGAGCACGCGGCCGCGCGCGTAGTGGATCGAGCGGCCGGCGAGGTGCTCGTCGGGCGAGGTCTTGTAGCACCAGTCGGTGCGCGGGTTGGCGATCGTGTACAGGTAGCCGACCGGGACGCGGATCCAGAACCAGTCGTCCTGGCCGCCGGCTTCGAGCAGCAGGACGCTCGCCTTCGGATCGGCCGACAGGCGGTTGGCGAGCACGCAGCCGGCGCTGCCGGCCCCCGCGATCACGTAGTCGAAAGCGCCGAAGGATTGCATGACGGGATTTTAGATAGGAATAGAATTTGTCTGGGGAGGGATCATGAGAATCTTCGCGCTTGTGGCCGCGCTGGTGCTGGGCGGTCTGCTTTCCGGAGTTGCTGCCGCGCAGTATCCGAGCAAGCCGTTGCGCCTGATCTGCCCTTTCCCGGCCGGCGGGCCGGCGGACATTTCCGCGCGCAACATCGCCGCCGCGCTCTCGAATGCGCTGGGGCAGCCGGTGATCGTCGACAACAAGGCCGGCGCCGACGGCCTGATCGCGGCGCAGGAGGTGAAGCGCTCTCCCGCCGACGGCTACACGATCTTCTGGGGCTCGGCGAGCTCGCTCTCCTACGTCCCGGTGGTGCGCAAGCAGCCGCCCTACGACCCGCTCACGGATTTCACGCCGCTGACCCAGCTCGGCGCGGCGACCTTCATCCTTACCGTGCACCCGAGCGTCAACGTGACCTCGGCCCGGCAACTGATCGACTACCTCAAGGCCAACCCGGGCAAGCTCAGTTACGGGAGCGCCAACACCACCAGCATCTTGCTGATGGCGCAGCTGATGGTGTTCACGAACTCGGATGCGGTGCATGTGCCCTACCGGGGAGAGGCGCAGGCGATCCCGGACCTTGCCGCGGGGCGCATCCAGTTCATGTATGCAACGCCGGGTCCGTCGCTTCCGCTGGTCAAAGAGGGCCGGCTGCGGTCGCTGGCCGTGGCGCTGCCCCAACGCAGTGCGCTCGCGCCGGACGTGCCGACGATCGCCGAGGCGGGCTACCCGCTCGCTTCGATCTCAGGCTGGATCGGATTCGTTGCGCCGGCCGGGCTGCCGGCCGACATCACGCAGCGCCTTGCGCGCGAGCTGAACGCGGTCCTGGCAGGGCCCGAAGTGCGCGCGCAGCATGACCGGCTCGGCTTCGCGATCCGCAGCTCCTCGCCGGCGGAATTCGCCAAGTTCATGAAGGAACAACTGGAAATCTGGCGCAGCGCGGTGCGCGAGGCGAAGATCCCGCATGAATAACGGCGGGGTCAGCCCGCCGGGGTTTGCTTCGGCTGCTTGCGCGGCGTGGGCGCCGGCGTGCCGGTCGGGCGCAGGATCGGGCGCGGCGGATAGGGCACCTGGCGCTGCCGGCGCGGCAGCGCGGGCGCCTGCTTCTGCGGATCGGCTTCAGTACCGGTGTCGATTGACTGTTTAATGACGACCTCCTGAACGATCGGCCTGGGAAGCCTGATGCTTCCAACCGGTTCAGGCTGACTTGAATAAGTTACGCTAACCGGATGACGCGAAACGAAAACCCTTCAAAGAATTATACCCGAATCGGGGTCGATTTAGGGGGGTCCAAGATCGAGGTTTTAGCCCTCGATTCAAGGGGGTCGGAGCTCTTCCGGAAACGGATTCCAACCCCGCAGGGCGACTACCGCGGCACGCTCCGGGCGGTGGTGGGCCTCGTCGAGGCGTGCGAAAAAGCCATAGGAATGAAGGGTCAAGTCGGGGTGGGGGCCCCGGGGCGCTGTCGAGGGTCACCGGTCGCGTCAAGAACGCCAACTCGACCTGCCTGAACGGCCAGCCGCTGAAGGAGGATCTGGAGGCGGCGCTGGGCCGGGAAGTGCGCGTGGCCAACGACGCCAACTGCTTCGCGCTCTCGGAGGCGGTCGATGGGGGGCGGGCGCGGAGGTCGTCTTCGGGGTGATCCTCGGCACCGGCGTGGGCGGCGGGATCGTGGTGCGCGGCGAAGTGCTGACCGGCCCGAACGCGATCGCCGGGGAGTGGGGCCACAACCCGCTGCCCTCGCCGCGCGCGGACGACCTGCCGCTGCGGGATTGCTACTGCGGTCGAAAAGGGTGCATCGAGACCTACCTTTCGGGGCCTGCGCTGGGAAAAGACCCGGGCATGGAGCGGTACGAGGAGCGCCTGGCGCGATCGCTTGCCGGCGTCATCAACCTCCTCGACCCCGACGTCATCGTCCTTGGCGGCGGAATATCCAACATCCAGGGGCTGTATGCGAACGTACCGCCTTTGTGGGAGGCTTACGCCTTCTCGGACCGGGTGGCGACGAAGCTGCTGCGCAACGTGCACGGAGACTCGAGCGGGGTGCGTGGGGCAGCCTGGCTATGGAACTAGGTAGGAAGACATGAAGATGAAGACTTTGGCCGCCGCCTTGTGCGGCATCGGAGCCGCTGCAATCGCCGCCAACACGGCGGCTGGCCCGGAGAAGATCAAGTACCCGGCAGACTACCTGAAGGGCACGCTCTACCAGACGCTCGACCGGCACGACACCAAGCAGTACCGCGAGCTCTACGCCTCGCCCGGCGTGGTCGAGGCGGTGCGCGCGGGCAAGCCGATCCCGAGCGGCGCGGTGCTCACGCTCGTGCAGTGGAGCGTGCACCTGGACGCGAACGGCATGCCGCTCAAGGACTCCAACGGCCGCTTCATGAAGAAGGACATCCTTGCCCACGGGCGGATACTCCGTGCCCCAGCCGGTGCGCTGGTCGCGACCTGGTAGAGCAGCGGCTGGAAGAGGTGGTGGTTAGTGCGGTCGAGCACCGTCACGCGCACCGGCACGCCGCGCAGGGCATGCGCCGCGAACGGCCCGCCGAAACCGCAGCCCACGATGAGGACGTGAGGCAGAGCCATTCGGATAGTATTGCAGCACCATGGCGTTGCCGGAAACGATCCGCGCCGGGCTCGCCGGCCGCGCCGGGCTGCTTGTCGCCGAGGAGCACACCGCGCCGCGCGTCGGCAGCGGCCGGGTGCACGTCCTCGCGACGCCCGTGATGATCAACCTGATCGAGGCCGCCGCGCTCGAGGCGCTCGACAAGCACCTTCCCGCGGGCTACCAGTCGCTCGGCACGCGGCTCGATGTTCAGCATGTGGCCGCGACGCCCGTCGGGATGCGGGTTCTTGCTTCGGTTCAGATTGAAAGAGTAGAAGGCAGAAAAGTCAGCTTTAAAGTAGAAGCAAAAGACGAGAAGGAGTTGATCGGCTTCGGCACGCACGAGCGTGTGGTCGTCAATGTGGAGAAATTCTCCGAGCGGGTAAAGCGCAAGCATGCAGTTTGACGTTGCGGTCCTCGGCGCGGGCATGGTCGGCATCTGCGCGGCGCTGCACGCGCAGGCGCGCGGGCGCTCGGTCGCGCTCGTCGACCGGCGCGGCGCGGCCGAGGAAACCTCGTACGGCAACGCGGGCCTGATCCAGCGCGAGGGCGTCTATCCCTACGGCTTTCCGCACGATTTCGGCGCGCTGCTGCGCTACGGACTGAACCGCACGATCGACGCGCACTACCACCCCTCCGCGCTGCCGAGGATCGGGCCTTTCCTGTGGAAGTACTGGCTGCATTCACGTGCCTCCCGGCATGCCGAGATCGCGCGCCTGTACGCGCGGCTGATCGAGCACTGCGTCGCCGAGCACGACGCGCTCGCCGCGCAGGCGGGCGCGACCGCGCTGATCCGGTGCGGCGGCTGGCAGAAGCTCTTTCGCACCGAGCGCGAGCGTGACAGACGCTTCGAGGAGGCGGCACGCTGGAAGGTTGAGTTCGGCATCAACTACCGAACGCTCGATGCGCGAGAGCTGCGCGAAGCGGAGCCGCATCTTGCGCCGGTGCTCGCCGGCGCGCTGCGCTACACCGACCCGACCAATGCCACCGATCCGCAGGGCCTCGCGCTCGCTTACCTGCGGCTCTTCACCCAACGCGGAGGCCAGTTCTTACAAGGAAATGTTCTTTCTTTGCGCCAGAATCGCGACTCTTGGTCTCTTCATGCCGGAGAGGGGCCTGTGGACGCCGGCCAGATCGTGGTCGCGCTCGGGCCCTGGTCGGACGTGCTCACGCGCGCGCTCGGCTACGACCTGCCGCTCGCGGTCAAGCGCGGCTATCACATGCATTACCGGATCGCCGGGCATGCGAAGCTGAACACCCCGTCGCTCGACGCCGAGCGCGGCTATTTCCTCGCGCCGATGCGCGGCGGCATCCGCCTCACCACCGGCGCCGAGTTCGCGCTGCGCGACGCGATCCGCACGCCGGTGCAGCTCGGCCGCGCCGAGCCAATCGCGCGCGACCTCTTTCCGCTCGCCGAGCGCATGGACGCGGAGCCCTGGATGGGCTCGCGGCCCTGCACGCCGGACATGATGCCGATCATCGGCCGCGCGCCGCGCCACCGCGGCCTGTGGTTCGCCTTCGGCCATGCGCACCACGGCTTCACGCTCGGGGCGGTGACGGGGCGCCTGATCGGCGAGATGATCGCGGGGGAGACGCCGTTCGTGGATCCGCACCCGTATCGCGCAGACAGGTTCTGAGGTGGAGAGGCTTTCGGGAAAGACCATCGCAATCACCGGCGCCTCCGAGGGTATCGGCGCCGAGATCGCGCGGCAGCTCTCCGCGCCCGGGGTGCGCCTGGCGCTCGCGGCGCGCAGCCTGGAAAAGCTCGAAAAGATCTCTTCGGAATGCCGGAACCGGGGCGCGGAGGCGATCGCGGTGCGCTGCGATGTTTCGGTCGAGTCGGACTGCAAGGGCTTTGTCGAGGCGGCTGCGAGCAAGCTCGGCGGCCTCGACGTCCTCGTCAACAACGCAGGCGTTTCCGGGCACGCGAACTTCGAGGAGGTGACCGATTTCGCCTGGTACGAGCAGATGATGCGAGTCAACTACTTCGGCAGCCTCTGGTGCACGCTCTACGCGCTGCCGCACCTGAAGGCGCGCCGCGGCCAGCTGGTCGCCATCTCGAGCCTCGCCGGCAAGACCGGCGTTCCCGGCCGCACCGCCTACAGCCCGACCAAGGCCGCGCAGGCGCTTTTCTTCGAGGCGCTGCGCCTCGAGTTGCAGGGGAGCGGCGTCGACGTCACCGTGGTCTTCCCGGGCGTGGTCGCTACCGAGATCCGGCGCCACGGCTACGGCCCCGACGGCAAACCCGCCGGCAAGAGCGGCCTGAAGGAAGACAAGGCGATGCCGGTCGAGGAATGCGCGCGCCGGATCATCGACGCCGTCGCCCGTCGCGACCGCGAGCTGGTCATGACGCTGCAGGCGAGGGTCGGCTTGTGGCTCAAGCTCGCCGCACCGGGCGTCGTGGACCGGATGGTGCTCAAGGCGCTGAAGAAGGCCTGACATGGCGGCGGGCAAGACTGCGCTGATCGCCTGCGCCACGGGGCGGTCTCGAAGCGGCTTATCGAAGTTCTCCTCGGCGACGGCTGGCGGGTCGTCGGGCTGTCGCGTCGTGCGCCTGCGGCGGCCACGAATCCGCGGTTCACGCATGTGCGGGCCGACTTGCTCGACAAGCAAAGCTGCGCGAGCGCGCTCGGGGCCGCGCAAGGCCTGACGCATGTGTTCTACACGGCGCGGGCGGAGTTCGGCGAGGGGAGCGTGGAGGACGTGGACCGCAACGTCGCCATGCTCCGGAATGTCCTCGACGCCGCCGAGGCCGCGCCGGGCCTCGAGCACGTGCACCTGATCGAAGGCCAGAAGTGGTACGACGTCCACCTCAGGATGATCCGGACGCCCACGCGCGAGGACGATCCCAGGGGCCCGTCGCCGAATTTCTACTTCGACCAGGAAGATCTCCTGCGCGAACGGCAGGCGAAGCGGGACTGGGCCTGGTCGGCATCGCGCCCCCACTTTGTCTACGACTTTTCTCCGGAACGCCCGCGCAACATCGTCTCGACGATCGGCGCCTGGGCCGCGATGTGCATCGAGCGCCGGACGCCGCTCGACTTTCCCGGTACGCCCGGCTGCTATTCGGCGCAGTTTGAGATTACCGACGCCACGCTGCTCGCCCGCGCCGTCGCCTGGATGGCCTCGAGCGGGAAGGCGCGAAACCAGGCCTATAACGTCACCGACGGTTGCCGGTTTCGCTGGGAGAGCCTGTGGCCACGGTTCGCCGCCCACTTCAACCTGCCGCTGGGGCAGGTGCGGCCGCGCAAGCTCGCGGACAGCATGCCGCCTCACGCGCTCGCCTCGTGGCCCTTTGCCGACTTCCTCTGGAGCCTGGACCACGACAACACTGCCGACACGACGAAGCTCCGCCTTCACGGATTTCACGGCGTCGTCGATACTTACAGAGCAGATCCTCGGTTATCTTCGGCACTATCGCGAACTGGGCCTCTTGCCCTGAGGGAGAAACGCCATGAAAACACTCGTTGCTTTCGTCGTCATGCTGTTCACCGCGTCCGCGTTCGCGCAATCGGCCGACGAGGCCGCGATCGCGCGCAACATGGACACGCTGCACAAGGCCATGGTCGCGGTCGACAAGGGCCAGCTCGAGGGCCTGACCTGGCCGGAGCTGAACTACGGTCATTCCGCGGGCCGAATCGAGAACAAGAAGGAATTCGTCGACGCGCTCGTCACGAAGAAAAGCATCCTCAGCAGGATCGAGCTCTCCAAGATGACGACGCAGATCGTCGGCGACCTGGCGATCGTGCGCGCTCACATGTCCGGGATCAGCGAGAGCACCGGCAAGCCGGCGCCGGTCGAGATCGGTCTTCTCCTGGTCTGGCAGAAGCGCGGCGGCGAGTGGAAGCTGCTCGCGCGCCAGGCGTTCCGGGTCTAGCGTGACCAGGGCGCTGGCATACGCGCTGGCGCTGCTCGTCCTGCACGGCTGCGGCACGATCGGGTCGCTCACTGCGAGCCCGCCGCCGCAGCCGGCGATCGAGGAGGGCAAGGGGCGGATCGTCTTCTACCGGACGAACTTCGCGCTCGAGCAGCAGGTGCCGGGGATCGTCCTGAACGGCGTCAACATCGGCAAGCCGCTGCAGCGCGGCGTGTTCTACCGGGACGTGCCGCCGGGCAGCTACGGCGTCACCATGACCATCGCCTCGGACATCGTGAACTTCCGCGTCCGGGCGGGCGAGCGCGTGTACGTCAAGCTCAACCCGGGCTGGGGCTTTCGCATCGCGCCGCTGCTCATGGACCCGTCGGTAGGCGAGGCCGAGTCCTCGGGCATGAGCGTCGTTCAGCCGTCGCCCAGATAGCACATAATCCCGGAAGTGGAGGAGGGCCACTCGATGATTCACCAGGGAATCCGCACGGCCGTTGCCTGCGTGGTGCTCTCCGCGTCCGGTGCGGCGCTCGCGCAGGACTGGATGCCCGGCCGGCCGATGAAGATGATCACGCCGGCGGCGCCCGGCGGCACCACCGACATCCTCGCGCGCGTCTTCAGCGCCAAGCTCCAGGAGTTGCTAAAGCAGCCGGTGCTGGTCGAGAACCGCGCCAGCGCCTCGGGCGTGATCGCGGGCGAGATCGTGGCGAAAGCCGACCCCGACGGCCACACGCTGCTGCTCGCGTACCACCAGCACACGGTCAACCAGGCGTTGAGCCCGAAGCTGCCGTATCACTCGGTCAACAGCTTCACGCCGATCACGCAGCTCACAACCGCGGGCCTGCTGCTCGTCATCCACCCGTCCTCGCCGGCGAAGAACCTGGCCGAGTTCATGGAATGGGTGAAGGGCTTCAAGAGCGGGCTGAATTACGGCTCGGCCGGGCAGGGCAGCGGCGGGCACATGGCGGGCGAGCTGTTCAAGCAGATGACTGGGGTCAGGACCGAGCACATCCCGTACAAGGGCTCAGGGCCCGCGATGCAGGACCTCGTCGGCGGCGTCTACCACTACAACTTCGCCGGCATGCAGGCGGCGCAGACGCTCGTGCGCGGCGGCAAGCTGCGCGCGATCGCGGTCACCAACCCGAAGCGCGTCCCGGCCCTGCCGGACATCCCGGCGATGGCCGAGGCGGTTCCCGGCTTCGAGGTCGTCGGCTGGTACGGCGTCATCGGGCCGGCCAACCTGCCCGCGCCGATCGTCACGCGCCTGCACGATGAGCTGGTCAGGATCCTGAAGCAGCCCGACGTGCACGAGCGCATCGTCTCCGACGGCTCATTGCCGGTCGGCAGCTCGCCCGAGGAGTTCCGCAAGTTCATGCACGCGGACCTCAGCAAGTGGGCGAAGGTCGTGAAGGAGAGCGGAGCGAAGCTGGACTAGTGGGCTAGTACGCCCGGGCGCCGAACAGCATCGGGTGCGCCCAGAGCAGGACGCCGTAGAGCACGAGCCCGATCAACGGGTTGCGCCAGCCGATCTCGACAAAGTTGAAGCGGTTGCGACCCTGCACGATCGCCACGAAGGGCAGGTTCGAGGTGACCGCGGCGAAGCGCTGCCAGTCCTCGCCGAGCGCGCGCGCCTTGCGCCAGTCCATGAGCAGGGTGCCGATCCCGGCGAGCACGAAGAAGCCGCCAAAGAAAATCGTCGCGCGCAGCTCGCCGCGCGCCGCCACGTGCGCCCCCGCCCAGAGCATGAACGACCACATCACCGGGTGGCGCGTCACGCGGATGATGCCGCGCGCCGGATCCGGGTTGCGCAGCAGACGGTCGGCGCCGACGATCGTCGGATTGCGCGAAAGGATGCCGCAGGCGAGCAGCACGAACGAGATCGGCATCACCCACGCCGGCAGCGCGCGCCAGCCCTCGAAGAGCGGCTGGGCGGTCGTCTTGCCGTAGGCCCAGACCATCCAGCCGATCGTCGCGAAGGCGACCAGCGAGTAGGCGGCGATGTAGCCCTTCTCGCCGAGCGCGCGCACCAGCGCGGGCCTGAGCGGGGTGCTCGGCACGAAATGCGTCGCGATGAAGACGGCGGTCGCGACCCAGAGATGGGCCGTCGGTTCCACGTCAGGCGAGCGCCTTGCTTACGATCTCCGCCACGTCCCTCGATATCCCCTTTGTATCGCGGATGCGGGCAAGCTGTTCCTGTGCCCTGGCGCGCCTATTCTCGTCAAAGCGCTTCCAGCGGTCAAAGCCCCGCGCCATCCGGGCCGCGACCTGCGGGTTGAGGCGATCGAGCGCGAGCACCTGGTCGGCGAGGAAGGCATAACCCGCGCCGTCCGCGGCATGGAAGCGCACGTGATTGGCGGCGAAGGTGCGGATCAGGGCGTAGACCTTGTTCGGTACGCGCAAGTCGAACGCAGGATGTTTCAGCAGCTTCTGAACCTCTGAAATGGCAACAGGGAGCCGAGAGCCGGCCTGCACGGCGAGCCACTTGTCGACCACGAGCGGCTCGTCCTGCCAGCGCGCGTAGAAGGCATCCAGTGCCGCGCCGCGCTCCGGCGCATCGAGCCCGGCGAGGACAGCGAGCGCCGCCATGCTGTCGGTCATGTTGTCGGCCTCGTGGAACTGCTCCGCAGCCAGCGCCGGCCCCTCCACCTCCGCGAGATAGCCGAGGATCAGGTTGCGCAGCGCGCGCTTTCCCGCGGAGGCGGGGTCCGGCGAATAGGGGCCCCGGGTTCTGAGCTTTCCGTAAAGCTCCCGGAATTCACCCCGTAGAGAGGAAGCCATGGAAATCCTCAAATCATTCCTCGCCGCATGCAGCATATCGGGGTCGACCACTTCCATCTGCTCGGCGAGGAAGGTCTCCGAGGGCGGCGCAAGGCACTCGGCGACGAAGGCGTGGTCCTCGCTCTCGAGAAGCCTGCGCAGGGCGGCAGGGAAGGCGTCTCCCGGCGCTCCCTTCTTGTCGAGAATCGCCTCCGCCGCCAGCTGCTGCGCCGCCTCCCAGCGGTTGAACGGGTCATCGTCGTTCGCCAGCAGGTGAACGAGGTCCGCTTCGCTGTACGGGTACTTGAGGATCACCGGCGCGGAGAACCCGCGCAGCAGGGAAGGGATGGGGTCGGATTTAAGGTTTTCGAACTTGAAGGTGTTTTCTTTTTCTCTTACGGAAAGATTCCTCTCCTGTGAACCGATCTTTACCGTCAACGGTATGTGAAACGGTGGAGACATCGACTGCGACACCTTCAGTTCAAAAGTCGTCCCGTTCAAGGTCCCTGAACAGTCGAGGACAGGCGTGCCGGCGACGTCGTACCAGCGCCTGAATTGCGCGAGGTCGACGCCGGAAGCGTCCTGCATGGCCTGCACGAAGTCGTCGCAGGTGACCGCCTGGCCGTCGTGGCGCTGGAAGTACAGGCGCATGCCCGCCTGGAACTTCTCTTCGCCGAGCAGGGTGTGCTGCATGCGCACTACTTCCGCGCCCTTCTCGTACACGGTCATCGTGTAGAAGTTGCGGATCTCCTCGTAGGACTGCGGCCGCACCGGGTGCGCCATCGGGCCCGCGTCCTCCGGGAACTGGCCGGCGCGCAGCGAGCGCACCTCCTGGATGCGTGTGACCGCGCGCGAGTAGGTGTCGGCGCCGTACTCCTGGTCGCGGAAGACGGTGAGGCCCTCCTTCAGCGAGAGCTGGAACCAGTCGCGGCAGGTGACGCGGTTGCCGGTCCAGTTGTGGAAGTACTCGTGCGCGACGACGCGGTCGATGTTCAGGTAGTCGATGTCGGTGGCGGTGTCCGGGCGCGCGAGGATGTACTTCGCGTTGAAGATGTTGAGCCCCTTGTTCTCCATGGCGCCCGAGTTGAAGTCGCCGACCGCGACGATCTTGTACTCGTCGAGATCCAGCTCCAGCCCGAAGCGCTCCTCGTCCCACTTCATCGCGCGCTTCAGGCAATCCATCGACCAGCCGGCCTGATCCAGCTTGCCGGGTTCCACGTAGATGTGGAGTTGCTTTGTTTTTCCGCTTTTTGTTCTAAAAACATCCTTGATAAATTCCAAATCGGCTGCCACCAGCGCAAAGAGATACGAAGGCTTCGGAAAGGGGTCCTCGAACCTCGCCCAGCCGTCGCCCTGCGCGACCAGGTTGCCGTTGGAAAGCAGCACGGGATACTTCTTCGGGTCGGCGCGCACCGTCGTCGTGAACCGGGCGAGGTTGTCCGGCCGGTCGACGAACCAGGTGATGCGCCGGAACCCCTGCGCCTCGCACTGCGTGACGAAGCCGCTCCTGGCTGCGTACAGGCCCTCGAGCGCGGTGTTCTTCTGCGGGCAGAGCCGCGAAACGGTCTCGAGCGTGAACGATTCAGGGACGTCCCGCAGCGTGAGGGTTTCGGGCGTTACTTCAAAAGCCTTTTCCTTTCCATCCAGAGAAACAGCAAGCAACTCCAGCGCCTCGCCGTCCAGAACCAGATCTCTTTTCCCGCTTGAGGCCGGATTGCGACGCACCGAAAGCGTCGCCCTGGAGATCGCGTCGTCGGCGCGGATGTCGACGTCGAGCGCGATGCGCTCGATCAGGTAGGGCGGCGGCGCGTAATCCTTGAGATGGATCGCCTTCGCTGCGGGCTCGCGCATGCGATCGAGTCTACTTCAACGGTACGCGGATTCCCTTCGCCAGGGCGAATTCGTTGCCGGCCAGCGCCGCGAGGACGATGGCGCCGCCGGCGAGCGTCGCGCCGCCCGGCACTTCGCCCGCGCCGAGCCAGGCCCAGAGCGGCCCGAGCACGACCTCGAGCAGGCCGAGCAGCGCGATCTCGGGCGCGCTCAGCGCGCGCGCGGCGAGCACGAGCAGCATGCAGGGCAGGCCGACCTGGAAGACGCCGAGCGTCGCCAGCCACGCGAGGTCGCGCGCGCTAGCGGAGAACGGCAGCGCCCAGGGCAGGCTCGCCACCATGCACAGGACCGCGCCGAGCAGGATTGCCGGCATGAGATCGAGGTGGGCGCCGGCCTTGCGCAGGACGACCACGTTGATCGCCGCCGCCACCGGAATCGTCAGGGCGAGCAGGGTGCCCCAGATGTGGCGCGGCTCATCGGCGGTGAAGCCGGCGCCGAACATGGCGCCCATGCCGATCGCCGCCGCGAGGATCGCGATCCAGGTCGGCAGCGGGATCGGCTCGCGCAGCACAGCGAAGGCGAGGAGCGCAGTGCAGAGCGGGCCCAAGGCGCACATGACGAGCACGTTCGCGACCGTGGTCAGGGTGAGCGCGACGATGAAGACGGTGAACATCAGCCCCCACATCAAGCCCGAGATCAGCCCCGCGAGCCCGGCGCCGCGGATCTTCGCCAGCGGGTTGCCGCTCCCGAAGCCGAGCAGGACTGCGCCGACGAAGAGCGCGCAGAACAGGCCGCGCCAGAACGCGAGCTCGAGCGGGTTCGGCGCCGCGACCTGGCGCGTGAGCACGCCGCCCAGGCTCCAAAGCACGGGTGCGATGAGCATCAGGGCGAGCGCGACGGGGCGCCGCGGGGGAGCGTACGCAGGCAACGTCAGACGGAGAGTTCAGCGCCGGCGGCGAACGGATTGCGGATCCTCACGGGACCGATGAATTCCCCGTCGGAAAAGTCCTCGGAAAGAATCTCGTCGATGCCGTAGTGCTCGGCGTAGGCCCACACGTGGGCATCGAACCAGCCCAACTGGTAGGTGGCGACCGCGCGAATCGCCGTGCGCAGCAGCGGCTCGGTCGGGTAGAGGACCTCGAATTGCGCGAGCATCTCCTCGGCCTCGCGCAGCGCCTCCGCGCGCGTCAACAGCCCGGCGCCGCCTCGCCGCACCGGGCGCGTAGCTGCCTGAACGAACTCTACGATTGCCTGGTGCGGCAGGCGCAGAGTCTCGCCGGCCAGGCCCTCGCGCAGCAGCTTGCGCGCCACTCGCTGCTTGCCGGGGTCCCTCGCGTCGTAGCGATACACCAGAACGTTGGTATCGACCAGCGCGGTCATCGCGTGTAGAGATCTTCGCGTTTCCAGCCGCGCCCCCTGGCGCGCGGCAGGCGCCGCTTGCGCTGGCGCGCTTCCTGGCGGGCGGTCGCGGCATCGAACAGCTGCAGGCGCTCACGCAGCGACGGACGCGGGCCGGGCCGGGCAGACAGGCGCGCGCGCAATACGCCGGCCGCGTCTTCCCAGGAGAGCTCGTCGCCGACGCGAATGCCGATCCGTTCGGCCAGCGCCTTGGGGATCGAGACCTGGTACTTGCTGGTGACCTTGGCCATGGTAAGGCCATGGTAAGGCTAAGCGCCTTACCGCGTCAACGAGGCGCCGGCGCCGCCCCGACGAGGCGGCCTCAATAGCCCATCCGCTTCTTCATCTTCTGGTCGATCCAGATGCGCGCGTAGATCGGACCGGCCCGCTCGGCGCCGACGCGCAGCTCGGCGTTGTAGTTCTGCACCCACGGCCACCACGCGGTGTAGACGTAGGGGATCGGCAGCCAGATGTAGGGCGCCTTGTCGAGGATCTCGGCCGTGAGAATCTTGAGCATCCGCTGGCGCGTGGTCTCGTCCGGCGTGCGGTAGACATCCTCGATCCTCTTGTCGTAATCCGGGTCGGACCAGCCCGAGGGGTTCCAGGCCTGCCCAGTCATGAAGCTCTTGCGGATTGTCGTGGTCGGGTTGGTGTGGCCGTTGTTCATGAAGTAGCCGGGCCCGTGCGAGCGCTTCATCATCGCGCCGAGGAAGGCCGCGTACTCCATCGGCACCAGCTCCATCTTCACGCCGACCTTCGCCAGGTACCCGGCCACCAGCGGCGCGAGGTCCATGTGGTCCGGCGAACAGGCGCACACCTGCGCCTTGAAGCTGAAGCCGTTCGGGTAGCCGGCCTCTTTGCAGGCCTGACTGATCGACTTGCCTTCGCCCAGCAAGACATCGATTTGCCTGAGCTTTGCGACCGCTTGCTCGGGGCTGTATTTCTTGTTTGCCATCTGCTGACTCCTTCTTCCAAGTTGAAAAATACAACATTCAACCTGGCACAGAAAAAGCCAGTCAGGTCACTTCACTATGACCTCGCTCGATGGGCTGCCCCGTCGAGTCCATGATGTTCGAGCCCTATCCCAGCTAGTCGTTCTACGACTCGCCCTCAGGCGAGGCTGAAGAATTCCCGGCGGCTTTTCATGCCGCGCATGCGCGCGAGCAGCAGCTCGAGGTCGGCGTCGCGCGCGACGAAGTTGAGGTTTTCCGAGTTGACGATCAGCACCGGCGCGGCGCTGTACTGGTAGAAAAAGCGCGCGTAGCCTTCGGCGAGCAGCGCGAGGTAGTCCTCGCCGATGCCGCGCTCGAACTCCGCCGCCCGGCGCCGCACGCGCTCGTAGAGCGTGGCCGGCTGCGCCTGCAGGTAGATGACCAGATCGGGCGCCGGCGCCTGCGGCCGGATCGCGGCATAGATCTTCTCGTAGAGCGCGAGCTCCTCGCCCGAGAGCGTGATGCGCGCGAAGAGAGGGTCCTTGTCGAGCAGGAAATCCGCCACCGTGGCACGGCCGAACATGTCGGGCTGCGCGAGCGGCTCGAGCTGGCGCGCGCGCTGGAAGAGGAAGAAAAGCTGCGTCGGCAGCGCATAGCGCGCCATGTCCTCGTAGAAGCGCGCGAGGAAAGGGTTCTCCCCCGGCCGCTCGAGCAGCGCCTCGGCGCCGAGCCGCTCGGCCAGGCGGCGCGCGAGGCTCGTCTTGCCCACCCCGATCGGCCCCTCGACCGCGATGTGGCGCAGCTTATTCATCCGCGAGCCGTTCTATCTTTCGTTCGATTGCTTTCAAAAGCGAGAGCGCGGGTCCGTGCCCTGGGATCGAGATGCCGGGCGCGATATCAAGCAAAGGCTGCAATACGAACGCGCGCTCGTGCATGCGCGGGTGCGGGACCGTGAGGCGCTCGCCCTCGATGACCTCGTCGCCGTAGAGGAGCAAATCCAGGTCCAGCGTGCGCGGCGCGTTCGCGAAGCTGCGCTTGCGACCGTGCCGCTCCTCGATCTCGATGAGTGCCGCGAACAGCTCGCCCGGCTTGAGCGAGGTGCGCAGCTCGGCGACCGCGTTGACGAACTCGGGCTGCGCTTCGTAGCCGATTGGCGCAGAGCGGTAGAGCGGCGAGCGCGCGCGCACGCGCGTCTGCGGGAGCGCATCGAGCTCCACGACCGCCTGCTCGACCTGCCGCCGTGGATCCCCGAGATTGGCCCCCAGCCCCACGAAGGCGCGCGTCATTCCGGCGCGGTCTGCGGCCCGGCACCCGAACCGCGCCGGCGGCGGCGCCGGCGCTTGCGGCGCGGCCCGCTGTCCGGGAGCAGCATGGCGCGACGCGATTCCGGGTCGGCATGCTGAAAGGCGCGCCACCAGGCCTCTAGCTCGGCCGGCACCTCGCCGCTCGCCGCGCGCAGCGCGAGGAAGTCGTAGCCCATGCGAAAGCGCGGCGCCTCGAGCAGGCGCTGCGCGCGGCCGCCCGAGCGCTGCTCGAAGCGCGGCTGCATCGCCCAGACCTCGCGCATCTTCGCGGTGAGCCTGCGCGTAATCGCGAGCTTGCCGCTTTGCGCCTCGAGCACCGAGTCCATCGCGGCCTCGAGCGCCGGAATAGGGCGCTCGCCGCGCTTCTCGCGCGCGCGCCACGCCGCGAGCACTTCGTTCCAGAGCAGCGCGGCGAAGAGAAACGCGGGTGACACGCCGCGGCCGGCGAGCACGCGCTCGTCGGTCTGCGCGAGCGCGAGCGTGACGAAGCGCTCGCCGAGCGGCTGCTCGAGGATCACGTCGAGCAGCGGCAGCAGGCCCTTGTGCAGGCCTTCGTCACGCAGCTGGCGGATGCACGCGCTCGCGTGCCCGGAAAGGAGGAGCTTCAGCATTTCCTCGAACAGGCGCGGCGGCGGCACGTGCTCGAGCAGCGGCGCGAGCTTGCGAATGGGCGCACGAGTGCCGGAGTCGATGGTGAGGCCGAGCTTCGCGGCAAGCCTTACCGCGCGCAACATGCGGACGGGGTCCTCGCGAAAACGCGTCTCCGGGTCGCCGATCATGCGCAGCAGGCGCTTCCTCAGGTCGGCGAGGCCGCCGTGGTCGTCGACGATCTCGCCGCTCGCCGGGTCGTAGTAGAGCGCGTTGACCGTGAAATCGCGCCGGCGCGCGTCTTCCTTCATCGTGCCGAACACGTTGTCGCGCAGGACGCGGCCGTGCTCGTCACGCTCGGCGTCGCGGTTGTCCGCGGCGCGGAACGTGGAGACCTCCACCGTCTCCGGTCCCATCATCACGTGCACTAGGCGAAAGCGCCGGCCGATGATGAGCGCGCGCCGGAAGAGCGGCCTGACTTGCTCCGGGCGTGCGCTCGTCGCCACGTCGAAATCCTTCGGGTCGATGCCGAGCAGCAGGTCGCGTACCGCGCCGCCCACGATGTAGGTCGGGTGGCCGTGCTGCGCAAGCACGTCGCAGACCTTCAGGGCCCCGGAGCTGATGTGCGAGCGCGTGATGCTGTGGCGCGCCGCCGGGACGCGCACCGGCTCCCGGCGTTCCAGGCCGAGCACGCGGCGGATGAAGCGCTTGATCATCGCGGGACCGGATTATTTCAGCGAAATCACTGGCCAGCCGCGGCGCTGGGCCTCCGCCGCGAGGGTCGGGTCGGGGTCGACCGCTACCGGTTGGGTGACGCGCTCCAGCAGCGGCAGGTCGTTCAACGAGTCGCTGTAGAAGGTGCTGCGCGCGAACCAGGCGAGGGCCCGCCCTTCGCCCGCGAGCCACTTCTCGACGCGGGCGACCTTGCCCTCGCGGAAGCAGGGCATGCCGGCGACGCGGCCCGTGAAGCGCCCGTTCACGCGCTCGGGCTCGGTCGCGAGGAGGTGCGGCACGCCGAACTCGCGCGCGATCGGCGCGGTGACGAAGCTGTTGGTGGCGGTGACGACCGCGCACAGGTCGCCCGCCTCCAGGTGCGTGCGCACGAGCGCCTGCGCCTTGGCGCCGATCGCCGGGCGGATGCGCGTCGCCATGAAGTCGGCGTGCCAGCGCTCGAGCTCGGCCGGCGCGTGCTCGGCCAGCGGCCGCAGGGCGAAGCCGAGGAACTCGTGGATGTCGAGCAAGCCCGCTTTGTACTGCTCGTAGTAGGCGGCGTTCTGGGCCTCGTACGCCTCGCGCTCGAGCACGCCGCGATCGACCAGGAACTGGCCCCACTCGTAGTCGCTGTCGCAGTCGAGCAGCGTGTGATCAAGGTCAAACAGAGCAAGGTTCATTTAAGCGCGTCGCGGACCATCGGCAGCGTGATCGGGCGCTTGGTTTCCAGAGAAAACCGGTCCAGCCGGTCCAGGATCGCGGTGAGCGAGCGCAGGTCGCGGCGCATGCGCGTGAGCAGGAACGCGATTACCTCGTCCGGCAGCTTCAGCCCGCGGCGCGCGGCTTCGCTGCGCAGAAACTGTGCGCGCTCCTCGTCGCTGAGCGGCTTGACCTCGTAGACCAGGCCCCAGGCGAGGCGCGACTTCAAGTCCTCGCGCAGCGGCAGCTGGGCCGGCGGCGCGTCGCCGGCGGCGAGCACGCGGCCGCCGGACTCGCGCGCCGCGTTGATCGCGTTGAAGAGCGCGATCTGGGCGGCCTCATCCAGCCGCTCGACGTCGTCCACGGCTCGCTCGCCGCCCGCGGCGCGCAGTAGGTGGCTCTTTCCCGAGCCCGCCTTGCCCCACAGGTACAGCACCGCGTCCGGGAACGTGCCGGCGCGGAATTCGCGCAGCCGCGCGAGCAGCTCGGCGTTCGCTCCAGGGACGAAGTTCTCGAGGGAGGGCTCGGGGGGCGGCGACAGGGCCAGCGCGATCTGCCGCATCACTGTGGCCCGCCGTAGAGCAGGCTGGCGAGGTACGCGGCGCGCAGGTGGCGCAGCGCCACGAGCAGCGCGGCGCTCGCCGGCAGCGCGAGCAGCACGCCGAAGAAGCCGAACAGCGAGCCGAAGGCGAGCAGCGCGAAGATCACCGCGACCGGGTGCAGCCCGATGCGCTCGCCGACCAGCATCGGCGTGACCGCCATGCCTTCCAGCGCCTGGCCGATCGCGAACGCGGCCCAGACCCAGGCCACGCCGCCCAGACTGCCGAACTGGAGCAGCGCGGCGATGGTCGCGAGCAGGAAGCCGGTGATCGAGCCGACGTACGGGATGAAGACGAGCAGCCCGGTCAGCAGGCCGATCGGCAGCGCGAACTGCAGCCCCGTCAGCCACAGCGCGCTGACGTAGTACACGCTCATCACGATCATCACCAGCACCTGGCCGCGCAGGAACTCGGCCAGCACTGCGTCGATCTCGGCGAGGATCCTGGTCGCCTTCGCGTGCAGGTGGCGCGGGATCAGGGCGTCGATGCGCTTGACGATGAGATGCCAGTCGCGCAGCAGGTAGAAGAGCACCACCGGGATCAGCAGCAAATTGACGACGATCCCGAGCAGCGCCATGCCGCCGATCTGCAGCGAGCCGAGCAGGCGCGGCAGCAGGTCCTGGTTGGCCTTCATCGCCTCGGCCGCCATCTCCTTCAGCGACTCAAGGTCGAACTGCAGCTCGATGCCCAGATACTGCGCGAGCCACGGTGCCGCGGTCTGATTCAGCCAGCGCAGAAAGTCGGGCAGCTTTTCGGCGAGCAGCCGCAGCTCCTTGGTAAAAAGCGGCAGCACGATGAGAAACACCGCAACCACCGCGAGCAGCACGACGAGGAGCACCAGGATCGCCGCGATCGTCCGGCGCACGCGCCAGCGCACGATGCGCTCGACCAGCGGATCCAGGATATACGCGAGGATCGCGCCGGCGAGAAACGGCGCAAGGATGGGCGAGAGCAGGTACAGCAGCCCGCCGACGGCCAGCGCGATCGCGAGCCAACCCCACAAGCGCACATCGGCCAGATTCGGACCCTTCATTTCCTTTAGAATCGCTGCGGAAAACACGGCATTCTAGCCTGCCATGCCCGAGCCTCTTTCCTACCACGACGCCGGCGTCGACATCGAAGCCGGCGACGCGCTGGTCGAGGCGATCAAGCCCTTCGCCAAGCGCACCCTGCGCCCGGAGGTGCTCGCCGGCATCGGCGGCTTCGGCGCGCTGTGCACGCTGCCGGAGAAGTACAAGCATCCGGTACTCGTCTCGGGGACCGACGGGGTCGGCACCAAGCTCAAGCTCGCGTTCCAGTTCGGCCGCCACGACGGCGTCGGCGTCGACCTGGTGGCGATGAGCGCCAACGACGTGCTCGCGCAGGGCGCCGAGCCGTTGTTCTTCCTCGACTATTTCGCCTGCGGCAAGCTCGAGCAGAGGATCGCGACCCAGGTGATCCGCGGCATCGCGCGCGGCTGCGAGGACGCGGGCTGCGCCCTGATCGGCGGCGAGACCGCCGAGATGCCGGGCATGTACCCGGAAGGCGAGTACGACCTCGCGGGCTTCTGCGTCGGCGTGGTCGAGAGGGACAAGATCATCGACGGCAAGTCCATCGTCCCCGGCGACAGGCTGATCGGGCTGGCCTCGAGCGGCGCGCATTCGAACGGCTATTCGCTCATCCGGCGCGTTATTGCCAACGAGAAGCCCAATTCCGACACGGTCGACTCGCTGATGGAGCCGACGCGGATCTATGCCAAGCCGATCCTGAAGCTGCTCTCCGCGGTGCCGGTGAAGGGGCTAGCGCACATCACGGGCGGCGGCCTCGTCGGCAACGTACCGCGCATCCTGCCGCTGGGCACGTGCGCCTCGATCTACAAGAGCGCTTGGCCGCGGCCGCCGCTCTTTTCCTGGCTGCAGGAGACCGGCAACATCGCCGAGGACGAGATGTTCCGCGTCTTCAACTGCGGCATCGGCATGGTGATCGCGCTCGCCCCGGAAAGCGTCAAGCTCGCGACCATGCTGCTGAAACGAGAGGGCGAGCTGGCCTACGAGATCGGGATGGTCGAGGAGAACGCGGCGGCCGAGCCCGAGGCCTTCATCCGCTGACTTTCCTCCGGCCCGCTACTCGGGCTGCAGCCCGATGTCCTTGATCAGTTTTCCCCAGCGCTCGCGCTCGGCGCGCAGGAAATCGGCGAGCGACTCGGCGCTGCCCGCGCCCTCGTTGACGAGCCCGAGGTCGAAGAGCCGCTGCGCGACCTCCGGGTCGGCGAGCACGCGGTCCATCTCGCGGTTGACGCGCTGAAGCACCGCGGGCGACGTTCCCGCCGGCGCGAACAGCGCGAACCAGCCGACGTACTCGAAGCCGGGAAACGATTCGGCGAGCGTCGGCACGTCCTCGAGGCCGCGCACGCGCCGTCCCGCGCTCACCGCGAGCGCGCGCAGCTCGCCGCGCTTGAGGAACGGCAGCAGCGCTGCCGAGCTCACCAGCACTACCTGCGTGCGGCCCGCGATCGTGTCCTGGATCGCCGGCGCGACGCCGTTGTAGGGCACCTGGAGAATCTGCACCCCGGCGGTGTGGTTGAGCATCTGGCTCATCATCCCGCCGAAGGTCTTGGCGCCCTCGTTGGCGGCGGCGAGCCTGCCCGGTTGCGCTTTCCCGAACGCGATCAGCTCGGCAGGCGATTTCGCCGGCACGCCCGGATGCACGGCGATCACCATTGGCGACTTGGCGACCATCGCGACCGGCACGAACTCGCGCGCCGGGTCATAGGGCAGCGCCTTGAAGGTGAGCGGGTTGGTGACGATCGCCGCGGTGGTCGCGTAGAAGAACGTGTAGCCGTCGGCGGGCGTCGCCGAACGAGAAGCGCAACAGGAAATAGTTGAGGCCGGCTTCCGAGGCCTGCGCCGCGATCGTGTCGCGCACCGTGGCGGGCGAGCCGACGATCGCCTGGCCGTTCCTGAGTACGGCATCGAAGTCCTCGGTGTAGGTGGTGAAGGGCGGTTTCTGGCCGTGCGCTCGCCACAAGGTGATGAAGCTCTCGAACCAGCGCGCGTAGGCGCGCCGCGCGAGCCTCATCGCCGCCGCGTCCGTGTCCGCGATCACCAGGTGCCGGGTCATGCCGAGGAACGGCAGCTGCTTCGCGTTGCGTCCCTTCTTCTGCCATGCCGCGCGGTAGCGGTCAGTGATCACGCGCACGGATTTCGGCGGCGCGTTGCTCACGCAATTGAAGCGGTGCTCGGCGGCGAACTCGGCGCTCTCCGGGTTGGAGAGCCCGTACCAGATCGGCGGGTGCGGGCGCTGCACCGGGGTGAACTGCCGCGGCACGTCGCGATAGTGGAAGTGCTCGCCCTCGAAGCTGAGCGTGCGCTCGGCGAGCGCCTTGAGCAGCACCTGGTAGGCCTCGACGTACATCGCCTGCGCTTTGGCGGGGTCGACGCCGAAATGGCCGATCTCGATCGGCGAGACGCCGCGGCCGACGCCGAGCTCGAAGCGCCCGCCGCTCAGGTTGTCGAGCATGCAGATCTCGTCGGCGAGCCGCAGCGGATGGTAGAGCGCGAGCGTGTAGACGAGCGGCCCCATGCGCAGCCGCTTGGTGCGCTGCGCGATCGCCGCGAGGTAAACCGAGGGCGAGGGCGCGAGGCCGAGCGGTGTCGCGTGGTGCTCGGCGACGTGCAGCGCGTGGATGCCGATGCGGTCATAGGCCTCCGCAAGGCGCAGCCGGTTCTCGTAGAACTCGGCGAACGGCGCGCCGCTCGCGTCGAGATGGTCGAAGACGCCGAATTTCATGGAGGAGGAATGTTAGCTGGAGCCGCGATGAGCAAGGTAAATACCCATCAGAACGATCGCTCCACCGAGCACCTGCAGCGCCGCCAGCGGCTCGCCCAGCAGAAACCATGCGAAGAGCGCCGCCATTACGGGCTGGAAGAGAAGGCCGACGGCCGAGAACGCCGCCGGCAGGTGCGCGAGCGCGTACGCGATCAGTCCCTGGCCGGCCGAGTGCGAGATCCAGGCGAGGCCGAGCAGCTTCAGCCACCCCATCTCGCTCGCAGGAAGCAGTGCCTCGCCCGAGGCGTACGCAACCGGGAAGAGGATCACCGCGGTGATCGTCGTCGTCACTGCCATCAGTTGCAGCGTCGCGATGCCTTGGTCGCGCACGCCCTTCACCGAGAGCAGGTACCAGGCATAGAACATCGCCGTGACCACGCCGAGCGCGTCGCCGAGCAGCGCGCTCGACGAGAAACCCAGGCTCGCGCGCACCAAGAGCGCGACGCCGACAAGCGCGGCGGCGAGCCCCGCGAGAAACGTCGCTGTGGGCCGCTGCCGCCAGAGGACCCACGCGGCGAGCGTGACGAAGATCGAGGCGAGGTTCGCGAGAAGAGTCGAGTTCGCCACCGAGGTGAACTGGATCGACCAGTGCCAGAACGCAAGATCGCCCGCGAACGCGAAGCCTGCGGCGAGCAGCAGCCATGGATTGGGTCCGTCTTGCGAAGGTTTCCGGGAAACCGAAAGAAAAACAACCCACAACAGCGGCACGGCAAGGGCCACACGCCAGAAAGCACTCACTGTCGGACCGACATCGGCCACGCGCACCCAGATCGGCGAGAGCGCGATGCAGGTCGCGCCCGCAAGCAGCGCGAAAAGTCCGGAGCCTTGCATCGTCGGATGGTAAACTTTTTGCTCCCATGCCTGCTCCTCGCTTCGTTCACCTCAGGCTCCATAGCGAGTACTCGGTGAGCGACGGGATCGTGCGCGTCGAGGAGGCGGTAGCGAAGGCGGCGACCGACGGCATGCCGGCGCTCGCGCTGACCGACGCGGGCAACGTGTTCGGCATGGTCAAGTTCTACAGTGCCGCCCGCGAAGCCGGCGTGAAGCCGATCATCGGCGCCGACTGCTGGGTGCAGAACGACGCGGACCGCGACAAGCCCTGGCGGCTGTTGCTGCTGTGCGCGTCGCGCGAAGGCTACCTGCGCCTCTCGCTGCTGCTCTCGCGCGCTTGGCTCAAG
>Ga0233425_10001473_pt1 | contig 52810 bp, 47 predicted proteins | sample Watercolumn_Towu_2_FD_181712 | JGI IMG/M metagenome (GOLD analysis project Ga0233425, IMG submission 181712) | Freshwater microbial communities from Lake Towuti, South Sulawesi, Indonesia - Watercolumn_Towuti2014_140_MG | ecosystem: Environmental > Aquatic > Freshwater > Lake | place... | reverse complement strand
CATCGTTAACCTCATTTCTGCCTCCCATAGCTCTTCCTATAGAAAACATTTTCTGGGATTTTTTGTATCGATTTCTTATTTGAGGCAACGATTCTCTTTCGTATCGTTTTTTCGTGAGGCAATTCGAAATGTTGACACGGTGAGTTTATTCATGGTAATATTTCCTTCTCTAAATTTTTTAAAAACTGACTGATACTATGAAACTTCATTTTCTCTACAGTTTTACCCCCTCAATAACCCGCCAGAAAAACGAAAGGAGTACACAGGGATGCTAATCATCGGTGAAAAACTCAGCATTATAGCCAAAAGAGTCAGAGAGGCAATGATGAAAAGGGACAAGGCACCGATACAGGAAATTGCTGTCTCGCAGTGGAAGTCAGGGGCAGGCATGATAGACGCCAATATAGGTCCCGCCGAAGATAACGGCGAATCCCTGATGGAATGGATGGTTAAGACCATCCAGGAGGCTGTCCCTCTGCCTGTATGCCTTGACACAACGAACTACCGTGCTATTGAGGCGGGTCTTAAAATTCATAACGATGAATGGGGCCGGCCTCTTATCAACTCTACCTCAAATGATCCGGAACGTTTCCCCATGCTTGAACTTGCCTCGAAGCATTCTGTACAAATCATCGGGCTTACGGTTGGCAAAGGCGGGCTTCCTGCCGATGCCGAGGAGAGGGCTGGGATAGCCGCTGAGATAATGGCTCGCGCCATGGAATATGGCATGCCGCTTGAAGACCTCTTCCTTGACCCGCTTGTGCTTCAGATATCCACATCTCAGGATCACGCTTTAAAGGTTATTAAGGCCGTGAAGATGTTTCAGGAACTAAATGATCCACCAATGAAGACAGTCGTTGGGCTCAGCAATGTGTCGAATGGCTGCCCTAAACCTTTGCGGCCCATTCTGAACAATTATTATCTTACGCTTCTAATGTACGACGGGCTTACCGCTGTCATAGCAGATCCGCATGATGTGGCGGCTACTGTCAAGACTGTTGATGTCATTCTGGGCAGGACGCTTTATGCCCATTCGTACCTGGAGATGTAAGTTTTAGTGTTTGAGGATTCCGGGGCTCAGGTGAGCAAAATTATCTCAACCCTTTGAACCCATAACCGTTCAAACCCTGAAAATCCAAGGAGGATATATGGCTTTTACCCCGCTTAAAGAGACGTACCCCGGAAAGGTGTATACCGTAGAAATCGGAAAAGGAGAAAAGGCGGTTACCTTTGCCGGAGAAAATGTCCTGCCGTTTCACACATTTGAAGGCGCTTCTCCGAACCGGCCGGTTATTGCATATGAGATACAGGATATGCCGCCGGATGAATGGCCTGATACCGTAAGAAAGCCTTACAGCGGAATTTCGTCTGACCCTGTTTCATGGGCAAGGTTTTGTCAGGATTCCCTCGGGGCCAAGGTTATCGCACTCAGGCTTGTCAGTACACATCCTGACAGGCTGGACCGTTCACCTGATGAGGCAGCGAAGACTGTCAGTGATGTCCTTGCCGCAATCGATATCCCTCTGATTATTCTCGGCAGTAACCATGCGGAAAAGGATGCATCTGTTCTGGTCGCGGCAGCAGGTGCGGCAAAGGACAGCAACTGTATCATCGGGAAGGCACAGGAAGCCAACTACAAGACAATCGCTGCGGCGGCAATGGCGAACAACCACAAACTTATCGCAATGTCTGAACTTGATATCAATCTCTCAAAACAATTGAATATCCTTATTACGCAGATGGGCTTTGAAAAAGATAGGCTTATTATAGACCCGATGTGCTCGGCGCTTGGCTATGGACTTGAATATACTTATTCAGTTATGGAGAGGATAAGGCTTGCGGCCCTCGCGCAGAATGACGCTACCATGCAGCAGCCTATCCTTGGAGATATAGGGATGTATGTCTGGAAGGTCAAGGAGGCGCAGGCGGTGGAGACCAGCGTCTCCGGATGGGGAGCACTTGAAGAGAGGGGTATATCATGGGAGGCAGTGACAGCCGCTTCAATGCTTATTGCAGGGGCTGAGCTTCTGATCATGTGGCACCCTGAAGCCGTGCAAAAAGTTGAAAGTCTCATTGATGAACTATATTAAATGGTGAATTAACCTGGAGGAAAATAATGGCTCTGACTGGTGTTGAGATATTCAAACTTCTTCCGAAAACCAACTGCAAGAAATGCGGTTTTCCAACCTGCCTTGCATTTGCCATGAAGCTTGCGCAAAGACAAACAACTCTGGAGTTGTGTCCTGATGTCTCGGATGAGGCAAAACAGAAACTGGGAGAGGCATCTGCCCCGCCAATACGTCCGGTAACGATTGGTACTGGAGACAGGGCAATAAAATTGGGTGAGGAAACCGTTCTTTTCCGGCATGATAAAAAATTTGTTAACCCCTGCGCGTTCGCGCTGGAAATACAGGATACCCTTACGGAATCAGATATTGAAGCCAAAGTGAGGGAGGTCCTCGATTCGGAAATTGAGCGTGTTGGGCAGAAGCTGAGAGTTGACGCAATTGCTGTTTCCAATATTTCCAATGATGCCGCAAGCTTTTCTGCAGCTGTTAAAAGTGTGACGGCTGCGGCGCCTGAAGTCCCGGTTATTCTTATAACCGGCAACCCCCGGGCAGCTGAAGAAGCACTCAAATACCTTGCTGAAAAGCATCCTTTGCTGTATGGTGCCGATGCTTCAAACGCGGAAGTCATGGCGGACCTTGCGAAAAAATACAAGGCAAGCCTTGGAGTGAGGTCGGATAATCTTGACAGCCTTTCCTTGCTTACCGAAAAGCTGAAAACGCTCGGGGTTGAAGATATGATTATTGATTCCGGAGCACGAAAGGCAAAGGACATCCTCAGAGATAATACCCTTATTAGACGCGCTGCCGTTAAAAAGAATTTTAAACCGCTTGGATATCCGGTCATTACCTTCGCGCAGCGTGAAGACAGCATGTTTGAATTGCTGATAGCATCAACTGGGGTTGCAAAATTTTCATCTGTCATTATTCTGAGCAGCATTGAAAGATGGAAAAACCTTGCGCTGTTTACGTTGCGGCAGAATATCTATACAGACCCGCAGGTCCCCATGCAGGTAGAGCAGAAGATTTATAAAATCGGCGAGCCGACACCGGATTCACCTCTCCTGATTACCACGAATTTCTCGCTTACCTATTTTATTGTTTCAGGGGAAATGGAAAACAGCAGGGTGCCTGGATATCTTGCCGTAATGGATTGTGAGGGCCTTTCAGTATTGACCGCATGGGCCGCAGGAAAGTTTACTGCCTCAAAGATTGCGCAATTTATCAGTGAAAGTGACGCTGCAAGTGCAGTAAGGCACAGAGAGCTGATCATTCCGGGATATGTTGCAATTCTTAGCGGCGCTCTGGAAGACAAGCTGGAAGGATGGAAAATTTCTGTCGGCCCCCGGGAGGCCAACGGGATTCCCGCATTCCTGAAAGGGCGTTCGACAGTATAACAAAAAGCAGTAGGATATAAGCAGGCAGTAAACAGAAATCGGTTGGCAGTTATAGTGGACAGGCAGTTTTATTCTGTGTCCGGGGAGCAGTAATTACCTGCTATCCACGATAAATGAGGAGGTGGCAATGTCGAAGCTTATAGCTTCAGCAGCGATACGGGGAGCACACGCGGCGGTAAGACAGGCTGAGGGGATGCTTGAAAGAACAATAGCTGAAAAAGGTGAGGTCTTCCCTTTTGAATTCCCTGATACCGCTTACTATCTTCCCATAATATATGCAATGACTGGATTCTCCGTGAAAAATCTCTCTGATATGAAGACCGCGCTTGGCATGGCAAAAGAGATGCTTTCCCCTGAGCCTGAAGAAAAAGTGTGGAAACCATATCTCGGGGAGGCCCTTGATTCAGGCATGGCAACCCTTTTTTCTGAAGAGATACTTATGGCCCTGCGGTATATATCCGGCCAGGAACCGGCAGTTGATCCGGAAACCGGATATGTCTATAACGGTTTTGTAACGGATACCATCCAGCGGAATCTCGGTATCCAATTGGTTGACGGCACCATGCCCGGCTTCGCGGCAGTAATAGGCGCAGCGCCGGATGATGATACCGCAGTCAGGATTGTCAGGGAACTCCAAGAGAAGAATATCCTTATTTTCCTTTCAGGGAATGTCAACGGCAACAGCGTTACCAGACAGCTTCTCAGAAAAGGCATTGACCTTGGCTGGGACACCCGTATTGTGCCGGTCGGTCCTGATACGGAACATACCATATATCCTCTTGACTGGTCGATCAGGGCTTCCCTTATTTATGGGGGGAAAAAGCCGGGTGATTTCAGTGGGAATCTCAGGTATACCAGGGACAGGGTTTTTGCCTTTGCAATGGTTCTGGGAGGTCTGGATGATTTAAAGTGGGCTAACGGGGCCGGTGCCATTACCATGGGGTATCCTGCAATATGTGATACCGATGTGCCGGTTATTCACCCGACAGGGGTCTGTACATATGAGGAGGTGGATAAGGAGCTTGACCACAGCAAAATTGTTCAGAAGGCGATTGAGGTCAGAGGATTGAAGATTGTTGTTGAAAAGCCTCCGATACCTGTTGCATACGGAGCTGCCTTTGAGGGTGAGAGAATAAGAAAAGAGGATATGTTCATAGAGTTTGGGGGAGCCAGAACTCCATCATTTGAATGGGTCAGGATGCGGGAACTGGATGAGATACAGGACGGTAAGGTTGATATTATCGGCACGGACTGGCAGGAGAGATACGCTCAGGGAGGGCAGATGCCCCTCGGTATAGTAATAGATGTTGCCGGAAGAAAGATGCAGAAGGATTTTGAAGCGGTTCTTGAACGAAAAGTGCATCATAATATCAACGAGGCCCAGGGTGTCTGGCATATGGGACAGCGCGATATAAACTGGATGAGAATAAGCCTGAATGCCCAGAAGGAGGGTTTTAACCTTGAGCATCTCGGCATCATCAATACTACCATGACTCATAACCGGTTCAAGGCGATTGTCGATAAGGTTCAGGTAACCATATATACGGATGAAAAGGATGTGCTGAGGATTCGTGATGAGGCAAGAAAAGCATACGGAGAGCGTGACCAGAGGCTTGGCGGTCTTGTGGACGAGGCGGTTGATACATTCTACTCATGCCTTCTCTGCCAGTCATTTGCCCCGAGTCATGTCTGTGTCATCAGTCCGGAGAGGCTTGGCCTTTGCGGGGCATACAACTGGCTTGACTGCAGGGCGGCTTTTGAGATAGACCCTACAGGAGGAAATCAGCCGATTCCCAAGGGAAGTCTTTTGGACCCGCGTTACGGAAGGTTCTCCGGGATTGATGAATATCTCAGCAAGGCATCCGCCGGCGCAATAGAGACCCTGAACCTTTATACAATCATGGAAAACCCGATGACTTCATGCGGCTGCTTTGAGTGCATTATAGCGATTGTCCCTGAGGCAAACGGGGTTATGATTGTTCATCGCGGTCATACAGGCATGACACCTGCCGGAATGAAATTTTCCACGCTTGCGGGGAGTGTCGGAGGCGGGGCTCAGAATCCCGGGTTTATGGGAATCGGCAGGAATTTTATTATAAGCAGGAAGTTTCTCGCCGGAGACGGAGGGATAAAAAGAATTGTCTGGATGACAAAAAACCTTAAGGAAAGTCTCAGGGATGCGTTTAATAAAAGGGCTGAGGAGGAGGGAGTTCCCGACCTTCTGGATAAGATAGCGGATGAGACTGTCTGCGAGGATTCAGAGAAGCTGCTGGAATTCCTGGCAGGTTCCGGACATCCTGCGCTGGAAATGGAATCAATACTGTAGTGGCAGATTGAGACAAAGATTAAGGTTAAGAAATTTATTCTCTCTCAACCGTGAACTCAGCCTTAAACTAATTTTTTGCTGGAGGTTTTATGGATAAAGTCAAGAAAAGTGCCAGTGAAGCAGCTGAGAAAATAATAGAGTGGGGGGAATCAAATAATATAGAGACATGCTTTGACAGGGCGAAGAAGCAGAAACCCTGTCCTATTGGCGCTTCCGGAGCCTGCTGCAGTGTATGTCATGTGGGGCCATGCAGATTAATCGGGGCAAACGCCGAGGAGGATGCTCGCGGGGTATGCGGGGCCACACTGCCGACAATATCGGCAAGAAACTTCCTGAGATCTGTCGCCGCAGGGGCTGCAGCCCATTCAGACCATGCGAGGGATATGACCTTTACCATGCTTGCAGTTGGCAGTGGAGAAACAAAGGACTTCAGAATAACCGATGAAAAAAAACTGAACCGTATCGCGGGAATCCTTACGGGTATCCTGGGAATCGACCTGGAAGGCCTTGATGTCAATGAGATTGCAAAACATGTTGCGATGTCATTGCTTGAGGATTTCAGGAGGCAGAAAGGCGAGTTGAATTTTATCGCCAGGGCGCCCAAAAAGACCCACGAAAGATGGCAGAAGTGGGGCATTGTACCGAGGGGGATTGACAGGGAAATAACAGAAGCAATGCACCGGACCCATATGGGTGTTGACCATGACCCGGACAGCCTTCTTCTGAGTGCTCTCAAGGTCTCCCTCGCGGATGGATGGGGTGGTTCCATGATATCAACAGATATTACGGATATACTTTTCGGAACCCCGGCACCGGTGAAAGGAGAAGCAAGTTTTGGCATTTTCAGGGAAGATGAAGTTAATCTTGTTGTCCATGGTCATGAACCTTCCCTTGCCGAAATAATTGTTGATGTCGTCAATGAGCCTGAGATGAAGGCTTATGCGCAGTCAAAAGGTGCGAAAGGGATAAACCTCGGAGGAATGTGCTGTACGGCAAATGAGGTGCTGATGAGGCACGGTATCCCCACTGCCGGAGGATTTACCAATCAGGAACTTGCCATAATGACAGGTCTTGTCGACGCTGTAACTGTGGATGTGCAGTGCATTATGCCTGCACTGGCCGAATTGTCAAAGAAATTCCATACAAAGGTAATAACAACATCATACAAGGCGAAGATGCCCGGTGCCACCCATATAGAATACGATGAACATCGTGCGCGCGAAATAGCCCGCCGTATTGTAATGACTGCCATTGACAATTTCCCAAACAGGAAACAGGAGGGAAGACGGGATTCCGATAAATTTCCGCTTATCGCGGGCTTTTCCCAGGAGTATATTGAATACATGCAGGGCGGACGATGGAGGGCTTCATTCAGACCGCTGAATGAGGCGATTATTGCCGGAAGAATAAGAGGAATTGTTGGACTTGCAGGATGTGACAATCCTCGAGTTCCATCACAGGGTCTGCACCGTTATCTGGCTGTTGAACTTATCAAAAAAGATGTGCTGATTGTCTCAACGGGATGCGGCTCTGCCGCTTGCGGAACAGCAGGGTTCCTGACGCCTGAAACGGCCCTTGAAAACGCGGGACCGGGACTGCGTGAAGTGTGTGAAGCAATAGGGATTCCGCCAATTCTTCACCTTGGTTCATGTGTTGATAATTCAAGAATTCTGACGATTCTCTCCGCCATGGCTGAAGAGGGCGGACTCTCTGATGAAATAGGTGGAATGCCGGCTGTCGGTATAGCTCCTGAGTGGATGTCTGAAAAGGCTTTGGCTATCGGCTGTTATCTGGCGGCATCAGGCGTTCCTGTAATATGCGGAGGTGAATCGCCGGTTGGCTCCAGTGAGGAAGTAACAAGGATTATGACAGAGGTCTGGTTTGAGCGTTTCCGGGGTGCCCTGCATTTCGAGCCGGACCCCGCGAAGATACTTGCGATGGCTCTTGATTATATAGACAGGGCAAGAGAAGCGCTGAAACTCAAGAAATACGAATCAGGGAAATTCGGCACCGAGAGAGTGCTTGTGGACATGGCTTCCCGCCGTGAACAGAAAGGCGTCGCAAAGCCCCATGCAGGAATTTAGACGGGTATGATGGATATTTTACATATTGATATAGATAAACAGATAGGGCAGGTTGGGGATATTCTTGGCGGTCACGAGAAAAAGCATGGAGTTCTGATTCATGTCCTGCATCAGATTCAGGAGGATCAGGGGTATCTTCCCGAAGACACACTGAAGGGACTATCAAAAGCGTTAAGCCTTCCGTTATCGGAGATATACAGCGTCGCGAGTTTTTACAAAATGTTCCACTTCAGACCAAGGGGCAGAAAGGTAGTAAAGGTCTGCATGGGCACAGCCTGTTATGTGCGGGGGGCAAAAAAAGTTCTGGATGCGCTTGAAAACGAGTTTGCCGTTAAAAACGGGGGAACTTCAGAAGACCTTGCAATGACTCTTGAGACTGTCGGATGTGTCGGCTGCTGCGGTCTTGCCCCTGTTTCAACCATTAACGATGAGGTCATGGGTGAAATTGCCGGAGGGAAGAACATCAGCAAGTTTATTGACATGATAAAAGACGAGTGAGCAGTATGAAACGGCTCAACAGCATCAGGGAATTGGAGGAGTTTCGCAAATCCCTTTCCAACGGGATGTTTGCTCCCGGAAGACTTGTCATGAAAGTATGCTGCGGTCTCCCGTGCAGCACGCTTGGTTCCCATTCCGTTGCAAAGGCACTGGAGAAAGAATCATCAGAAAAAGGGGTTCAGGTTGATGTTATCCGGACCGGATGTCAGGGACTTTGCCAGAGAGGCCCGCTGATTCATGTGGAACCGCAAGGGATTTTTTATCAGAGGGTTCCTGCAGGCAAGGCAAAGGAAATTATGGAAACAGCCTGTTCTTCGGGAACACCGGTTCGCGAACTTCTCTACAGTGATTCGTTTCTCGATGCCCCCCTTGAAACCTTAAAGGACATACCATTCTATAAAAAACAGATGAAGATAGTATTGAGAAATACCGGGAACCTGGATCCTCTTGATATCAGACAGTACATTGCCGCAGGGGGATATTGTGCCGCTGAAAAGGTGTTTTCTTCCATGAGTTCTGAGGCAGTGCTTGAGGAAGTAAAAAAGGCCAACCTGAGAGGCAGGGGCGGAGCCGGTTTCCCTGCCGGTATCAAGTGGATGCATGCAAAGAAGGCTCCCGGCAGGATAAAAATGGTAATTGCAAACGGTGATGAAGGTGATCCGGGCGCGTTTATGGACAGATCCATTATGGAAGGTGACCCGCACAGCCTTCTGGAAGGCATGCTTGTCTGTGCATACGCAATCAGCGCACGGTATGGATTTATCTATGTGCGCCATGAATACCCTCTCGCTATAAAGACATTGCAGACAGCAATCAAACAGGCAGAAGATATTGGTCTTCTTGGCAGCAATGTGCTCGGTACCGGTTTTGACTTTACGGTTCACATCAGGGAAGGTGCCGGAGCATTTGTATGCGGTGAGGCAACCGCACTGATTGCCTCTCTGGAAGGCAGCAGGGGATATCCGCATCCCAGGCCTCCGAGGGTTTCTGAACCCGGCGGCGGTCCATGGGGGTATCCGGCAAATCTGAATAACGTTGAAACATATGCATGCATTCCTCCTATCATAGAAAAAGGGGCAGACTGGTTTCTCCGTATCGGCACTGAAGGATCCCCTGGAACAAAGGTATTTTCACTTGCCGGTAAAGTCAGGAATACAGGACTTGTTGAAGTCCCGATGGGAATTACACTGCGTGAGATTATATTTGATATCGGCGGCGGGATCAGCAACAACAAGAGATTCAAGGCAGTCCAGACCGGAGGTCCTTCCGGAGGCTGTATTACAGATGAGTATCTTGACCTGCCGGTTGATTTTGATTCGCTCTGGAAGGTTGGGTCCATAATGGGCTCCGGCGGAATGGTGGTAATGGATGAAGACGACTGTATGGTGGATGTCGCGAAATTTTTCCTGGCATTTACCCAGGCTGAATCATGTGGGAAGTGTCCGCCCTGCAGGGCAGGGACCTATCAGATGCTGCAGATACTCGAAAGAATAACATCGGGCAGGGGTGAAGAAGGGGATATAGACAGACTTGAACGGCTTGGCGAACTTATTATAGCCGGCTCCCTGTGCGGTCTTGGCAAAAGCGCTCCCAATCCTGTGCTTACAACTATACGGTATTTCCGCGAAGAATATGAAGAACACATAAGGGACAAATATTGCAGGGCCAGGGTCTGCAACCTTGGCTCGTTCTGGATAGACCAGAAGGAATGCCTCCAGTGTGGTCTGTGCAGGCAGGCATGCGCGTATGACGCAGTAAAGGAGACCCGGAGCAGTTTTTTTATTGACCATGATTACTGCCAGCGATGCAGGGCCTGTTATCAGGTTTGTCCGGTAAATGCTGTAAGAGTTATCAAGCCCGGTTATGAGGTCCTTGAAGAGGAATTAAAGCTTCCTTTTGAGAAAATAGAGGTCATCGAAAGGAGAAGAAGGATGAGACTTAAAGATATCCTGGAATCAAAACCGCTTTTTATCATTTCAATTCCCAAAGACAATACGGTTATGGATGCGGTAAGAATTATGAGCGAGCGCAATGTCAGCGGTATATTTATTGTGGACGGGGATAACAGACTGGTCAGCATATTTACCGAACGGGATATAGTGAGGTGTGTTTTTAACAATACCTCATTCGATGAGACCCTGGAAAATATAACAATGCGCGATATAACAACATTTGATCCTTCAACTGAAGTCAGTGCGGCAATATCCACTGCATCCAGAAAAAAAATCCGTCACCTCCCGGTTGTCGAAGGAGAGAAAATAGTCGGCATGATTACCTTCAGGGACCTGGTTTCCTATCTGCTGCCGGAGATCTGCTATATGGCTGAAACAATTTACTGATGACAGAAGTGATGAACGAAGAAATACACACGGAAGAAAAAGGGAAGAGTCTTAAGGATATATTGACTGAAGCTGAAGGATTGGAATGTCCTGTTCAGAGGCTTGGATATGTTATTGAAGAATTTATTGCCGGTCCCATGTGCGGTAAATGCTTTCCCTGCGCCCTTGGCACCGCGGAAGCGCGAATGAGAATAAACAGGATAAGCAGCCGTGACAGTGGAGCGGATGCTTCGGATATCAGTGTGCTGAAACGGATAGGATTGCGAATGATGGAAGGATCCTTATGCAAAAAGGGAAAGGACACAGGCAACTATATCATTGCTTGCCTGGCCGCTTCCGGAGATGAATTCATGGATCATGTGAAGGGGAGATGTTTTAAAAAGCAGTGCCTCAGCCTGGTAGTATTCCATATTGAACCGGAGTTATGCACTGTATGCGGAAAGTGTCTGGAGGTATGCAGGGACAATGCCATTCTCGGGGAACCTGGTTCGACGTTTCTTTCTGGTTACCTTCCCTTTGAGATCAGACAGAAGAGATGTTCACGCTGCGGGGCCTGTTTAGCTGTTTGCCCTTCCGGAGCGATTAGTGCGAATGCCTTGGAACAAGAAATTACAGGCAGCAAATCCTGTTTCTGACAGAGGAGGACTTCATGGAGAACATGGTTAAACTTCAGATAGACGGCAGGGATGTCGAATCGCCGGCAGGAATAAATATTATTGAGGCTGCCAGGCTCGGAGGCATTCACGTTCCGAACCTGTGTTATCTCAGGGGAATGAAAGGAATCGGCGCATGCAGGCTGTGCCTTGTAGAGGTTGAGGGCCTGAAGGCTCCTGTAATAGCATGCAATACAAATGTAAGAGAAGGCATGGTTATCAGGACAAATACCGAAAGGGTTTCAGAAATAAGGAAATTTGTCATAGAACTCATCCTTTCCATGCACCCCCTTGACTGCATGACATGCACAAAGGCAGGGATTTGCAACCTTCAGAAATACGCATATGATTTTGGTATCAAAGAGTCAACCTTTCTGCGCAAAAAATTTGGTTACCCTGCTGACGAGACCAATCCTTTTATAAAAAGGGATCCCGAATACTGTATCATGTGTGGAAGATGTGTTAGGGTTTGCCGGGAGCAGGGCACAAAAGTCCTTGATTTCATGGGCAGGGGTATTGACACAAAAGTAGTAACCGCGCTGGACAGGCCTCTTCAGGAATCCGGATGTACCTTTTGCGGGAGTTGTGTTGATGTCTGTCCCGTGAATGCGCTTCTTGAAGCAGACCGCTGGAGGAAAGGCAGGGAATGGGAATATGAAAGAATCGCCTCAGTCTGCCTGATGTGCGGCGGAAGTTGTGATATCACAGCCAGTATACATGACGGGATGGTATGCAAAATCAGCGCAGGCGCCACTGAAGGTTCATCAGAGAGGTTTGTCTGTGCATATGGCAGGTTTGGATTTGATGCCCTTGTTTCAGGCTCGCGTATTACTGTGCCAATGAAACGGATTGACGGAGAACTCAGAGAAACTACATGGGAAGATGCGCTTGAAATAGTTGCCGGAAAACTGAAAGAAGCGGGGGACCAAGCGGGATTTGTAAGTGTTGCGAATCTGATGAATGAGGACGCTCTGACGCTCAAAAGGCTTGCTGTGGATGCTGTAAAAACCCCTCATTTCGATACTACTCTAAGCCTCTATGCTGACAGCAGTTCTTTCCTTGAATCGCAGACGGCAGCGGTTGATGATACCGATCTTTTTCTCCTTGTTGGAATTAATCCCTGCCAGTGGAAGAGAGTGCTGCCTGCGCTCGATTCTTCTCTTCGTAGAAGGGTAAACAGGGGCGCCGGACTGATTGTTATCAATTCATCGGAAACAGGGATTGCCGGGATTGCAACTGTTAATATAAAAGGGAATGAGGCATCTGTTCTGAAAGGCATTGTCAAGGCTTTGTTCGGGAAAGGACTGAAGGGTGATAAAAAGTTGCGGGATATGTCAGATGGTGCAGAAATCACGGCTGAGGTTGAAACGGCTGCGACCCTGATACAAAAGGCCCGGAACCCTCTGATCCTTTCATCTCCGTCACTTTTCGGCGCTTCATTAAATGTTGCCCTGTTAAAAGGGAAAGCGGTCGCGGTTGGTTTTGAGGCGAATTCAAGAGGAACTGCATTGATGGGACTTGCAACTGATGGAAAGACTTATAAGGAAATGGTATCCGGCGGGATGAAGGTCCTGTATGCAATCGGTGAAGTTCCACTCGCGAAAAGACCTGATTCCGGATTCCTTGTCGTACAGAATGCATACAAGACAGAGCTTGCGCAACAGGCTGATATAGTGCTCCCTTCAGCGGCAACCCTTGAATCATCCGGAACCGTGGTGGACTCTTTTGGAAGGATGAAACATCTTTCCTGTGTGACCGTTCCCTTCGGGGAATCAAGGGTTCACAGAGACATATTTATAAGCCTTTCAGGTATCATGGGAACAGCAATAAAAAAGCCGGGAGCAGCAGAGATAAAAAGAGCGGTGCGTGTCAGGCAGAAGCTTACAGCAAGTCCTTTTGAGAAGAGAGACGATATCAATATCCTGCCGGACAGCATATCTGAGGATATAAATAGTTCTGTTATAATTTCGTCACGCCTTGCATGGCTCAGGGAATCTGCGAAGGTTCAGGCTGTTTAAATCGTGTGATATTGCGTGGAACCAGTCTTTGTTGTTTAATAAAGGATCTCAATGACTGCTCCAAATATGACATTCAGGGAACATTCCTTTGCCGAAATTCTTATGGACCTCTACAGGCAGCATACGACCGGGCTGCTTAAGGTTGATAATCCCCCCATTTCAAAAAGAATATATGTGAGAGATGGCTTTATAGTTTCTGCTATGTCAAACCAGGAGGAAGATACACTTAAGGAGATCCTTCTCCAGTCGGGAAAGATTACCGTTGACCAGTATTTTCAGGCAGCGGCGATGTCAAAGTCAAGCGGAAGACCACATGAGACTGTTCTTATCGAACTCGGATACCTCAAGCCCATAGACCTTATCTGGTCAGCTAAAAAGCAGGTTGACAGGATTATAATGAGTCTTTTCCACTGGGATGATGGAACTGCCCTGATTACGGAAAATACTGTTCCATTGCAAGGGGCACTGACTCTGAAACTTAATATCCCGGATTTTGTGTACCGCGGCATAAAGAAGATAACCAGTACCTCATATCTCCAGAATACCTGCAATCCTATGGATACGGTCCTGCGGTACAGGATTGATCCAAAAACCCTTTTTCAGGATGTCGGTATGGATGAAGAGGATGAAGCTGTCCTGTCGCTGATAGACGGCACCCGCAAAGTAAGTGATATTGTATCAGCTTCTTCCGCGAATGAATTACAGACAATGAAGGCCATCTGCGCTTTTCTGATCACAGGTATTGTTGACAGGAAAGAGAAAGAAGAGGCAGACCCGGAGACATATGTTCCGAGGGATGTCGTAAGAAAGATAGAAGACATATTTAATACCTATGAGAAAATAGGCTTTTACGGGATACTTGGCATTAATGAGAAGTCAACACAGGATGAAATCAAAAAGGCATACTATCGCGCGGTTAAGGAATTTCATCCTGATGAACATCCCAATCTCAAATCATCAGAACTCAGGGACAAGCTGCATGCCATTTTCACATTTGTAACCCGTGCATATAAGACACTGTCGGACCCCGAGAAAAAGAGGGAATATGACAGTGCTCAAATATCACAAACTGAACGGACTTCTACCGGGCCGGAGCGCGCGAAGGCGAAATTTCAGGAAGCGGTAAATACTTTCAAAAAGGGTAATTATCCGGAGGCTGCTGATCTTTTCAAGCAGGCTGCATTCCTTGACAGTTCAGTTTCAAAGCACCATTATTTCCATGGAATTGCCCTGAAAAAGCTTGGAAAACTTAAAGATGCCGGATGGAATATTCAGAAGGCGCTTGGTATTGACCCTGCGAATGCAGGCTATATGGCTGAACTGGGGCATATATTCCTTCAGCTTGGGTTTCATTTGCGGGCAAAGGGGCTTTTTGAGAGAGCGGCAGGGATAGACCCGCGAAATGAACGGGCAGCCGAGGGACTTAAGCAGATCAGTGAACTGAAAGACTTGAAGTAAGTTTCACCGGATATTTTATTTTGCCTGTGTGCCTGTCAATTACTGCCGAGGGATAACTGCTCCGGATATTATTAACAGTCTTATAATAGTATTTACAGGTTTTTGTTTTTTATCCGTTATGCCCGGGGCCTGCCCTCGAAGTCTGTAAATGGGGGTTCCCGGTCGGGCATCCAGAGGCCTGGAGCTAATAGATTTCCGCCAAAGACCTGCGGGAATGACTCATACAAGAATATACAAACTATTATTGGGTCTTCGTGTAAGCGAGTGGGTAAAATACTCTTTAAAAGGTATACTTATAGATATCCCCCCTTTAGAAAAGGGGGGTGAGGGGGGATTTGAAAACCTCTGTTGATATGCTTCCATACAATATAAGTCTGAAAGAACTATCGGGAAACTTACTAATAAAACCATAAGAAAGGTCACATTATTTAAAAAATCCCTCCTGACCTCCCTTTGCCAAAGGGAGGCAATATCCCCCTCTTTGCCAAAGAGGGGAAATGAAGAAGATTGACCCACTCGATTACGCGAAGAACCCTATTATGAGACAGTAAATAAATCAGATTCCCAGGGCGTCTGATATACGTCTCTTCTGCTTGTCGATAATATGTTGACCATGATCGAGTTTTTTCATAATCTCTTTCTTTGCTTCTTCCGAAAGGTCTTTGCCGAACTCTACCGCGTCTTCAAGTTTTTCTTTTATATCATCCGCAAAATCATGTATGTTGTTGATGGCATCTTCGACTATATGGGTTGCTTCTTTTTTGATGCGGCGGGCAGTCCGTGATATGTCTTTTCTTGTCTCTTTTCCTGACTGGGGGGCATAAAGCAGTGCGATTATTCCGCCTACTACTCCGCCAATCAAAAAGGCTGCGGCAATCTTCTTGTGATCGTCGTTCATATATCCTCCTGCAATGTCGGTTAACAAGGGAAAACGGCCCGGAGTGTCGAAAACCTGTCCGGGTTGTTTATTAGCACCTCTGAGGTTTCCTTGTATTGGATAAGAAACTCTTTGGTGCCGAAGGCGGGATTTGAACCCGCACGGGTTACCCCACACGCCCCTCAAACGTGCGTGTCTACCAGGTTCCACCACTTCGGCATTGACATCTATGCTACTACAAAAAAAGAGGGGTTTTCAACTAATCCTTTTTGACTGTCAGGATATAATCTCGGTATTGATTTTGATTTTGATCTGTTTTTTGACTCCTTCAATATAGGATTTTACGGCTTTTTCCCTCATGTCGTTCATCATTGTTTCGCTGAGCATCTTTGTCATCTGATCATTTCCCTGTATCTGGTTCTGCCCCGCCGACATCTCTGAAACATCAATGGAAAGCCAAATGATCCTGCGCATCTTTTCAAGGATGAGTTCTTCTCTCTTCAGCCGTTCATAGGCCTCAGGGGTCATCCTGTTAAGTCTCAGCCGGTTAAGGTATACCTCTCTGCTGAAAACATTGTTTTTCATGAAAAACGGCTCACGTGTTATTGCTTCGCTAACCTCATCGTCGCTTGCGGTTATCCCCGCATCTTTGGCGGCAAGAAGGAGTATCCTTTCATCTACCATGGAATCAAGCACTTTTTCTTTGAGCTTCATGGTTTTTTCCATTTCTTCGTTAAACTTGTCTTTATAGACTTCCTTGTAGAAACGGGAGATGTTTTCGTATGCCCTCCAGTAGTCCTCACCTGTAATTTTGTATTCCCCGATTTCTGCGACGAAGGTTTTCGGGTCAGATTTGTCAACTGAGCCGATGCCCCAGAAAATAAAGGAGATGATAATCATAAAAAGGAATACATAGAAGAACTTCGCAAACTTGCGCATCGTTTTCAGCATTTATCTAATACCTCCCTGTAAAATAATCGTTCAAAATGTCCCTGTGGTCAAACGCTACTTTTTCAGGCAGCCTGTGTTTATGAAAGACGCCGATATCTTTCGCGTCATCCCCGGCAACTGCTTCACCGTCTGCCTGTGCAATATAGACCGTTGAAATGGTATGATGCCTCGGATCCCTCCTGGGATCTGAATAAGTGTGGAACTGCCGCTGTAATGCGACCTGAAGCCCTGTCTCCTCTTTTGCCTCACGTACAGCGGCTTCTTCAAGGCTCTCTCCATAATCAACAAAACCTCCCGGCAGTGCCCATCCGGCTGGAGGATTCAGCCTCTGAATCATAATGATCCCTTCTTTGTATTCAATGATGATATCAACTGTGGTAAGAGGATTCCGGGGATTATTGCCGCTCTTCAAGTCTGATATCGATATCCCTTTCAGGCATAATGGTTGAAACAGCATGTTTATAGATAAGCAGCTGGGCGTTTTCACGTATCAGTATTACAAAATTGTCAAATCCCTCTATAACTCCCTTAAGTCTTACCCCGTTGGTGAGATAAACGACAACCGGAGTTTTCTCTTTCCTGAGCTGGTTGAGGTAATAATCCTGAATGTTTTGACTTCGTGTTCCTGCCGTGTTCATATCCATGATTGATTATTTATTTCTACCTTAAAGTATTTTGGACAATAATGCAAGTCCAATGAGGCAATAAAGGTGCAGCTAAGCATTTTGCATATCAATTTTTGTTAGAATTCGGTCGATGATCGTGGTATCGTCGAAAATGCCTGTGATGTCAATCCAGTGAATGCCTTCTTCCTTCCTGAACCAGGTGAACTGCCTCTTGGCATATCTCTTTGTATTCCTCTTCACAAGGTGTACGGCTTCTTCAAGTGAAATCTCTCCGCTGATATGCTGCGCGATTTCCTTATATCCGATAGCCTTTATGGAAGACAGGCTATGACCTGTTTCCCCAGATGAAGATACCGGTGCCGAGTTTAAGATAATGCGCTTGACATTGGTTACTTCATTTATAAAACCGGCGTTTATCATCAGGTCAACCCGTTCTTCAATCATCCGGTACAGCTCTTTCCTTTCTCTCGTAAGGCCAATCTTGATAAAATCGAAAGGAAGAGGCCTGGTAAATCTGTCCTGCATGGATGATATGTTGACGGGGCTTTTAAGGCAAACCTCCAAAGCCCTGATAATTCGTCTTGTGTCATTGACAGTTATTTTTTGAGCAGCGGCTGGATCGAGGTTCTTGAGATAATTGTACAATGTTCCTTTCACTTCGCGCTCCGTGGAAAGGAGTTCTTCGCGCAATGTCCAGTCAGCGGATGGCCCGCTGAAGATGCCCCGCGTCATTGCCCGGATATACAGGCCTGTCCCACCGACAACTAACGGTATCTTCCCCTTCTCATGAAGTGCCTGGATGATTGCCCCGGCCATTTCCCGGTATCTTCCTGTACTGAAATATTCATAAGGCTCCACAATATCAATCATATGGTGCCTGACCACGGTTCTTTCTTCGAAAGAAGGCTTCGCGGTTCCAATATCCATATGACGGTAAATCTGCATAGAGTCGGCGCTTATTATTTCGGTATCAAGTTTTTTAGCAAGGAGGATTGAAGCTCCTGTTTTCCCAACACCTGTAGGGCCGAGCAGAATAATTACCTTTTTCATGACTGAAATTATAACACCTGCATGGCTTTTGTAATATTACTAAAATCTTTGTTGGAACTTTTCATTATTGAATGGAAAAACGCAGATGAATCCGCATTTCAACGTCTGACGGGCAGAAGCATCTGCCCTGAATACCCATGCTTTATCTCTCTTGCATAAATTAGCTTATATTTGTGTTATAATTTGTTGCTTTCAGTCATATATTAATAACCAGGAGGTTTCTTATGAAGAAAGGTGATGCAAAAGATCTGATTGGAAAAATTCAGGAACTGAGCAATGAACTCGAAAAGTGCCCTTCTATTCTCTTGAACGCATTTATTCAGAACAAGAAAGACGCTTTGGTGGAAGTTGATTCAATTATACAGAAAGTAAAAAATGCCTCGATGGATCTTACCTATGAATTAATCAGCGCCTCCCCGTCTGATAAAAATGCCGTTTTATATGCGCCGGTTCCGTCTCATCTTGAAAGAATCGCGGGCAATCTTGAACACATCGCGCGTTCCGTGGGTATCAAGATAAAAGAAGATATGCTTTTCAGCGATAAGGCCAATTCTGAACTGGCCTTCCTTTTGCAGCGGACAGGTGAAATACTGAATGCAACCGGTGATCTTATCCTGTCAAGGAACAAGGTGCTCGCGAATTATGTAAGGGAATCCGAATCTGAAATAGAACGGTCCGCAACCCAGTTTGCTACACTGCATGAAGAAAGGCTTATAGAGGGCCTGTGCCTACCGAAGGCTTCTGGTTTGTATATAGTCATGCTCGATTCAATAAAGAGGATTGCATGGAATACAAAGGAGATTGTCGAAAAGCTTACTAAGTAAGTGAGCGTCGTATAAAGAATTTTCTCAGCTCTTCTGCTCCGAGCAACCCGATGCTGAAGGGAATAAGGATTAGCCATACGCTTGCGCCGAGAGGGGCTGTCCCGAAAATCTTATTCCCAACCGGATGATATATGATAAAAGCTGTGAGAGTTAACTCAAAGGCTATTCCAACGATGGCTAATCTGTTTGAGAAGACTCCAAGCCTTACTATGGAATCTTTTGATGATCGACAGGCAAGTACATTCCCTACCTGCATAATGACAATGCCCAGAAAAGTTGCGGTAGCTGCCTGACGTGCCAATGTATTGTCTATTGGTAAATCAATACCCCCCCAATGCCACCCGCCTGCGAAAAGTACATAAAAATAGACGAAGAGTACGCTGATTGTACTGATTAACCCAAGAAATATATAACCTCTGAAGAGAAGCGAAAAATCTATAAGCCCCTTTGTCAGCGGCCTTGGCGGATTCCTCATAATGTTTGCCTCCGGTGGTTCGATACCAAGCGCGAGAGCGGGGATTGTTTCAGTCCCAAGATCAATTGCGAGAATCTGCATCACTGTCAGCGGGAGAGGGATACTAAAAAGTGCAAAAAGAATATACGGAATTGCTTCCGGCGTCCCGTGGGCAAAGATATAGGTAATGAATTTTTTTATGTTCTCGAAAATGGTTCTGCCTTCTTCGACCGCTGTTACAATAGTTGCAAAATTATCATCCAGCAATACCACATCTGCTGCTTCTTTTGCCACGTCTGTGCCGGTTATTCCCATTGCAATGCCAACATCTGCTTTTTTCAGGGCTGGTGCATCATTTACGCCATCACCGGTTACCGCAACCCGTTCTCCTTCATCTTTGAGAGCAGACACAATTTTCATCTTATGTCTCGGTGTCATTCTTGCGAAGATAATCTCATCGGATAAAAGCACATTCCTTAATTTATCATCAGACATCATATCTAATTCTGCCCCGTCGATGACTACAGGATTGTCCCTGACAAGGCCTATCTCTTTTGCTATGGCAAGAGCGGTTCTGCTCGCATCACCTGTAAGCATAATTACTTTAATGCCGCCTCCGCGGCATTTTTCTATGGCGTAAGGGACCTCTTGCCGGGGAGGATCCGCAAGTCCCATGAGTCCAACAAAAATCAAATCAGATTCCGGATTTGCTTCATCACCACGAACCTCTGCCTTCTTAAAGGCAAAGGCAATGACGCGTAACCCTTTATCCATCATTGCATAATAAGCTTGCATAAGTGATTGTTTGTTCTCATTGTCTAATGCTTTAATCTCATTTCCGGAAAATATTTGATCACATAGCGGCAAAACTGTTTCCAGGGCTCCCTTTGTTAAAACAAAGGTTGTGCTATCAAATATATTTACGGTTGTCATCCTTTTTCTTTCAGAATCAAAGGGTATCTCAGCAATCCGCACTGACTTCATATCGGAAGTTTCGTCTATGGCTGTTTTCAAGATTGCAATTTCTGTTGGGTCCCCTTTATATTTTCCGTCTTCAAAAACAGCATTGTTGCAGAAATGCGCTATTTTTACCAGCATACCACGGGACCCCGATTTATCTGTGCCCTCTGTCCATGTTTGTTTCACATCCATCCTGTTCTGTGTCAGGGTTCCTGTCTTGTCTGTGCATATAACAGTGACTGAACCAAGTGTTTCAACAGATGTGAGAGTCTTTATCAGTGCTTTTTTCCTTGCCATTCTTTGGCTTCCCATTGTTAAGGAAAGGGTAACTGTTGGCAGGAGGCCTTCGGGGACATTGGCAATTGTAATTCCGATGGCAAAAAGCAAATTATGCCAAAAACCTTTTCCAATAAAAAATCCGAGACCGAAAAAGAATATACCCGTTGTCATTGCAATAATAGCAATTATTCTTGTTACCTTCATGATTTCTTTTTGGAGAGGACTCAGCCCGGGCTCGACAGCACTTGTAAGGTGAGCAATCTTGCCAAACTCGGTGGACATGCCGGTAGCAAATGCTATTGCTTTGCCGGAGCCGCTTACTACAAGTGTTCCTGCAAAGACTATATTGGGGCTCTCAGGATAATCTCCTTCATAAGGTTTATGACTCCGGGGTTTTGACTCGGATTCCCCGGTAAGGGGCGCATTGTTCACCATTAAATGGTTTGAATCTATAAGCCTTGCGTCAGCAGGAACCTTATCGCCTTCACTTATTAAAAAAATATCACCCGGAACTACCATACGTGCGGGAATCTCCTGAATCAGGCCATTTCGTAAAACCTTGACATTGAAGGGCAGAAGCATTTTCAGTGTTTCTACAGCCTTTTCAGTTCTGTATTCCTGTATAAAAGTAAAAATGGCATTGATGATAATTACTCCAATGATTGCAATGCCGAGTGAAAGCATTCCTTCTCCCGGGTGCAGGTATTCGGATAAGAAGCATAGCGCAGAAGCAACCCAGAGGAGGACAGCCAAAAAGTGTGACAGCTGGGAAAGGAATTTCAGATACAGGGGTTTCCCCCGGACTCCCTTTATCTCATTAAAGCCGTATTCATGAAGTCGTCTAACTGCATCATCGTCAGAAAGTCCCTGTTCTGAAGTGAGCAGGCTTTGAATTGCCTCTTCGGGCGAAGCGCTGTGGATTTTCAATGGTTGATTCGCCCAGGTCTAAGGATTATCAGGTTGCAGGGAGTTTCCCTGAGAACTGCTTCAACGGGGTTCCCTCCGAGAATGCTTCTGAAAAGACTCCTTTCGCTTGCACCCATGATGATGAGATCGTGCCGTCTGCGAGCAGCTTCAATTGTTATTGATCGGGCGACAGCTCCGTGACTTGTCCTTTTTTCGTGAGGGATTGGATATCTGTTCAGATGCATTATAAAATTCTTTACGTCCTCAGGTATGCGTTGTTCGCGCTCGGAAGGTCTTTGAAGAACTTCACCATGGAAGAAATTCGAGATAGGGATGGAAGAATGGAATACGGTTACTGCTGCATCAAATGCCTGTGAAAGCTTCGCAACGAAATATGCCCTTTCTTCAATATGGGTTACTGATCCTCTCAGCGGAACAAGGATGTCCTTGGGGTGTGCTTTTCCCATGCGCACTGCCCGCACCATTGCAGCCGAACACGGCAGTCTTCTCATGAGATCACTTGAGAGACTTTTCACGAAGAAACGCTTCATGACATTCTGCCTCCGGGTTGCGGTAAAGGCAATGTCAATTTCATTTTTCCTGACAAATTCCAGGATTTTTTGTAAAGGGTCACCGCTCTCAATAACACTTTCGGCTTCAATTCCCTGATTTTCAGCCTGAAGGAAGAGGCGTTTGAGTGCGGATTCGGCGCGGCTGAAGCTGTCCGTTTTCATGGTTTTATCATCAGCAACAAAAATCAGTGATAACTGCGCCCGGCAGGATTGAGCCAGAGAAATGGCATATCGTGCTGCTATCTCAGAGTTGGTGAATTCATTGACTGCAGCAATTATTCTGCGATACATTTTGTTAATGAAGATCGTTCAGTGCCCCGGAAATATTCTTTGCTCCAGTATGGATTTCTTTTCGCGCTCCTTTGTATATCACACAGGTTGGAGTTGAACTGACGGTATCTTCCTGAAGATAACTGTTAAGAATGCCCAGCGAGGGCTTTATGTCAAACGGTCTGAAACGGATGCCGTTTTTTTTCAGAAATGCCTCCAGCTGTTCCTTGCCGGTGATATTGTTCTTTGCTGCTTCAAATAGCAGCGTTCTTACCTGGATGGCATAGCTGAAATCGTTTTTTTCATTCAGGATATAAAGAAAATAACGCGCGTAGAGATTGGTATGCGGTGGATGGACGGGTGTATCTATAAAGGTAACTGTAATGACCTTTTTTCTAACCAGGTCCCTGATCTTTTTTTCAAGTTGAGGTTCAAGAGCCCTGCAGGGGCCGCAGAAATAGTCGGTGTATAACCTGACGTGTATCTGCCCGTTCCCAAAGGATGGGACTATGTATTCCTCTGCCAGGACAGGAGTTGTAGCGCCTTCAAAAAGGAGCCCGAACAAAAGAAACCCTGTAACTATGGAAATGATAACCAAAACTTTTTTTACCTTTCCAAAGTTCAGAATAAAAAGCAGCCCGATAACCGCTCCGAAAGACAGGCAATAATAGCAATAGACACTGTTTTTAACCTGATATCCAATAAGATACAATTCAGCTCCCACGCCAAGGGAAAGGAGAAGCAAAAAAAAGATATCATATTTGAGAAAATTGAAGACACTGAGTATTCCCATGTAAACAACCCCCAGGTATTTAAGATTGAAGCCGTAAATCGAGCCCTGCAGGTATCTGCAGGAATCCTCGCAAAGGCTGTAGAGAATGACAATAATAATGCCTGTCAGGGAAAGTCCAAGATTTCCCCATTTTTTGCTGTATCTCAATGCTTCCTCCTGTTTATCAGATTCAATAATATAGTTTAACAGAATTAAAGGTGCTTATTTGAACTGTTTGCCTTTCCATAACATATAAATCACAGGATAAATAATCAGCTCAAGTATAGTTGATGTGATTACACCGCCGACCATTGGTGCGGCTATTCTTTTCATGACATCCGATCCTGCTCCATGACTGAACATAATCGGCACAAGGCCGGCTAAAATAACGCTGATGGTCATTATCTTTGGACGTATCCGTTTTACTGCACCGTGCATGATTGCCTCTTTTAAATCACTGACGTTATTTAACCGTCCTTCCTTTTTCCACTGCTCATAAGCAAGCTCCAGATACAGAAGCATGACAACACCTGTCTCGGCATCCAGACCTGCAAGTGCAATAATACCAACCCAGACTGCAATGCTCATGTTATAACCAAGAATATACAGGAACCAGAATGAACCGACAAGTGAAAATGGAATGGCAAGCAGTACGATTGCTGTTTTTGGCATGGACTTTGTATTCAGAAATACCAGTACGAAGATAACAAACGCAGTCAAAGGAATGAATACCTTCAGTCTTTCATGTGTTTTAACGAGATGTTCATATTCACCGCTCCATTCAATGCGGTAACCTTCAGGAATTATAAGTGAGGCGACCTTTTTTTTGGCCTCATTGACGTAGCCGCCGATATCTTTTCCTGTAAAATCTATATATACATAAGCTGTCAGAAGTCCTTCTTCACTCTTTATCTGTGTGGGGCCCTTTGTAATTTTTATGTCAACAAGCTCTCCTAAGGGAACTTGAAGCAGGGTTGGGGTTTGGAATTTCTGGTTTTGAGCTGAATTTATTCCTTTAGACTCCGGACGCATAACTTCAGACCCTGAACTCATAACAGGCACAAGAACCCTTTTAAGTTTTTCTATGTCATTTCTCAATTCTCTTGAGTAGCGAACATTCACAGGATACCGCTCTCTGCCTTCTACTGTAACAGTCAGGTTCATTCCGCCAATCGCACTCTGCACAACCTCCTGTATGTCATTTACGTTTATGCCGTATCTTGCAGCTTCTGCCCGTTTAATAATAAAGTCCAGAAAGTATCCTGTTGTTACTCTTTCAGCGTAAACGCTTCTTGTTCCAGGAATATCTTTTATGATGTTTTCCAGTTCCAGGCCCAGTCTCTCAATTTCCTCAAGTTCGGTGCCTAAAACCTTTATTCCAACTGGTGTCCTTATGCCTGTAGAAAGCATATCAATGCGAGCTTTTATAGGCATTGTGAAGGAATTTGCAACTCCCGGAATGCTCAATGCTTCGTTCATCTCATTCTTGAGTCTTTCAACTGTCATTCCTTCTCTCCACTCATGTTCAGGTTTGAGATTAATAACAGTTTCAAACATCTCAAGCGGAGCAGGGTCAGTTGCAGTTTCTGCACGGCCAGCCTTGCCGAATACCTGGCTGACCTCAGGGATCTGTTTTAACAGTTTATCCTGCAATTGAAGGAGTTTTGATACTTCGGGTATCGAAGCTGCAGGCACTGTAACCGGCATATAAAAAAGCGTCCCTTCGTAAAGGGGAGGCATAAACTCCGAGCCGAGCTTGATGAATGGATAGACAGTGAGAACCATAATTATCACTGCAATAACAATAACGCTCTTTTTAAAACGGAGCGCAGCAGCCGTGACAGGTTCGTATATTTTGTGAAGGATAATGCTTATAGGATTCTTCTCTTCAGGCCTTATCTTTCCTCGAATGAAAAGGGTCATTAACACAGGCGTCAGGGTAATGGCAAGGAAAGATGAGAAAAGCATTGCAAACGTCTTTGTATATGCCAGCGGCTTGAAGAGTCTTCCTGCCTGTGCTTCCAAAGTAAATACAGGCAGAAATCCTGCGGTTATTACAAGCAGAGCAAAAAAGAGGGAAGGGCCGACCTCTTTCGCCGCATTGATAATTACTTCCACTCTGCTGCCATTTCTGCCGTGCAGTTCCCAGTCTTCAAGTTTTTTATGGGCATTTTCGACCATTATTATTGATGCATCCACCATTGCGCCGATTGCAATTGCAATCCCGCTCAGGCTCATGATATTAGATGTTACACCGAGGTAATACATGCATATAAATGAGATGACAATGGCTATGGGCAGTGTTAGAATGACTACAAGTGCGCTTGGAAGATGCAATAAAAATACAAGACACACTGCGCTGACCGCGATGGTCAGCTTTATGATCTCTTCTTTGAGTGTGCCGATAGAACGGTGTATGAGGTCGCTTCTGTCATAGGTTGTAATAATCTTTATTCCCTTTGGAAGGCCTGGTTCAATGCCGGTTTTAATCTTTTCTTTGACTTTTTCAATAACGTTCAGGACATTCTCGCCGAACCTGATAACTACAATGCCACCCGCGACCTCGCCTTTTCCGTCAAGCTCAGCGATCCCTCTTCTTATCTCTGGCCCAAGCTGTATGTTTGCTATGTCTCTCAGAAATACCGGTGTTCCGTCGCCGCTTGTTCCTGCCGGGATGTTTTTGAGGTCGTCAAGCGTTTTGATATACCCCCTTCCCCTCACCATATATTCAATGCCTGAGAATTCAAGTACCCTCCCTTCAACATCTTTGTTGCTTTTCCTGATTGCATCCATGACTGTGGTGATTGAAAGGTTATATGCAGCAAGCCTGTTAGGGTCTACTGTAATCTGGTACTGTTTAACAAAACCGCCGATACTCGCAACCTGGGATATTCCAGGCACACCTTCAAGTGCAAGTTTTATGTTGTAATCCTGAACGGAACGAAGCTCGGAGAGGTCGTGCCTGCCTTTTTCGTCAACTACAGCATAAGAGAATCCCCATCCCAGACTGGTTGCATCCGGCCCAAGAACAGGATTGACATCGGAAGGGATTTTAGTTTTTACTGACTGGATATATTCAAGCACTCTGCTTCGTGCCCAGTAGATATCCGTCCCTTCTTCAAAGATTACATAGATGAAAGAACTGCCGAGGAATGAAAACCCCCGCACAACCTGAACCTTTGGCGCTGCGAGGAGTGTTGATGTTATAGGGTATGTAATTTGATCTTCGACAAGGTCAGGGCTTCTTCCCGGCCACTCCGTATAAATTATCACTTGTGTATCACTGAGGTCCGGTATTGCATCAAGCGGAGTATTTTTAAGCGCCCAGTAGCCCCATGCAGAGAGGAAGAACACCAGCAGAAAGACTATAAATCTGTTTCTTGCACTGAGTTCTATTATTTTAGCAATCATAATTCAGGCAATTAAACTGTTTCTTTCATATCATGCCGTCATGACAAACCCGACAGGTCCATGAATCGAGGGACACGACCCATGGGACGGGAATGATAGCAGGGATTGGGGCGCCTGTATTTCAGTGTGCATGTCCAAGCGGCTTAATCCCTTTCAGTTGGGCTTCGGAGTCAATGAGGAAGTTGCCTGATGATGCTACTTTTTCTCCTGTCTTTATTCCCTTGAGAACTTCTGCCATACCCTCTGCCCTGAGCCCTGTCAAAACCTCTCTCGGCTCAAAATATCCTTCTCCTTTATCCACATAAACAATCTGCCTTGTCCCGGTATCAATCACGGCGCTTTCGGGTATGGCGAGTTTATTCCCCAGATTTATTTTCACTTCCACGTTGGTAAACATCTGCGGTTTCAGCTGTTCTCCCGGGTTTGCTATTGTGAATCTTATCTTTGCTGTTCTTGTTTCGCCTGAAAGAGAAGGATAGATGTAATCAATAGTTGATAAAATCTCTCTTTCGGGGAAATAGCTCAGGCTTATCTTTGCTGTCTGACCTGGTTTTATCATTTGCATTTCATATTCGTATATATCTGATATTATCCAGACTGTTGACATGTCAGCGATATCAAACAGTTTCTCTCCGGGCATTACGCGCATTCCCTGTAAAGCCATTTTCTGCACTACATACCCGCTAACAGGGCTGAATATGGTTAATGTCCTTATTGGTTTTCCTGTTTCGCCTATTTTTTTTATCTGCGCATCATTGATATCCCATAGCCTCAACCTCTGTTTGGCCGCTTCTGTTATTGTTTCAGCATCTTTTGAAAGCATTTTGCCAACCGAACTGTCTTTGCCTGAGTCCGGGGTTGCCCACTTAAGCATGTTTAAGAATTCATGCTGAGTGGCGACAAGTTCAGGGCTGTAAATCTCCGCGAGCGGATCCCCTTTTTTGACATATTTCCCTGTGTAATTCACATGCAGTTTTTCAATCCAGCCTTCAATCTTGGTGTTGACAGTGGAGAGATTTCTCTCATCGTATTCAATCCGCCCGACTGCCCTTATAATTTTATGCAGCGGTTTTACAGCCGCCGCAACTGTTTTAACGCCTGTTAACTGCTGTTTTTCAAGGGGAATCTCAACTGCTGGAGCTTCATCGGCCTGCTCTTCCTTTTGTATTTCAGCCTGAGCCTGTATCCCTTTGATTTCTGTAGGATGTCCCTGATGTGCAGTGTCAGCTGATTGAACCGGTGTGTTAAAGGTGCCTTTTATTGAGCTTTTAAAGAAATCAGGCTTTATCATATAGAATATCAATCCAGCTGTTAAAATGAGACCGATGATAATTATGGTGTTTCTGTTTTTCATTCCTGTTTTCTCCGTGACCTGCAAGCCCCTCAGTTTTGTTATGCAGAAGAGGGTGATTACTGATTGATTGCCGTTATGGCACTAAGCCGTGCAATTGCCTTCTCCCTTTCCACAAACTGCCCCCAGTAGAAAGACTCAAAATCAAGGAGGGATTTCAGCCTGTTTATTACGGTTATAACCTCAACTTTTCCTGAAATATACCCTGAAATTGCAAGATCAAAATCCTGGTAGGTTTTTGGAATAAGCCCATTCTTATATAATTCCATCAGCTTTTCTGATGCCCTGATAATTGAATAGTTATCTTTAATGCTTGAAGAAAGCATAAGTCTTACTGCCTCGAGTTCGTGTTTTGCTGCTGAAAGACCGGACTCTGCTTCAAGAACTGCCATTTTCTGTTTTGTTTTATAAAAAACTGGTATATTTATCGTGGTCGTGAAGCTCCACATATCTTTGAGCTCTCCCCTCCGTTCAAAGACAGAGCCGGAAAGGTTGAAATCAGGATAATACTCTTTCTCTGCCATATCTGCTTTCACTTTTGCCGAGGCAACCATCATTTCTTTGGATTTTATCAGGGGTGAATTTGAGTATGATAGTTTAAGAAGCTCTTCCATGCCTGAATTGTACGAAGTATAAACAGGTTCGGCAGGTCTTCCTAGAGGAGAACTGACTTCACGGCCTGCGGTTGTGTTTAGCATTGCTTTAATTGACTGGAGTTTCTGCTGCAGCATCTCTTCTTTTTCAAGCAGCATGTATTTTTCTGTTTGAGCCATTAATACTTCCTGCTGGGAAGCCATGCCTGATGAATATCTTGCAATTGCAGCATCCTCTACTTTTAAGAAAAGCGCGGTTTTATCACGAACAAGGTCAATGTTTTTATAGGTAAGAAACAGATCGTAGTAAAGTTCTTTTATTCTCGATATTGTTGAAAGTTTGGCAGAGTCAATCATTGCCCTCAGGCTATCTGAATCTCTGGAAGCCATTTCCCCCTTTAGCGAAAGCTTTCCCGGGAAGGGGAACATTTGGGATGCGGAGAACATCCACTGGGAACCCTGCATTTTGCCATAGGTATATCTGTCGTATCCTTCATTCTGATAGCCGAACATGAACATTGGATCGGGAAGACTCTTTGCCTGAGGTATTCTGAATTTCGACGCTGAAGTTCTTGATTCCATGGCAAGGATTTCCGGATTGTTGCTCATTGCGGTGTCAATAAGCTCTTGAAGCGTCAACTCATCAGCAAGGCCGCAGGAAGCAAAAAAAGGATGACAAACGGCAATCAGCAGCAGGCATACATGATACAGGATACAAAATGCGCGAGTTATTATTCGCATAAACAAAAAAGTCAGTATTTGTTGTTTATCTTGCGTCTACCGTAAACTTGACTGATGTTGTTTTGCCGGCCCGTTTAATTTTGGTGACAATATTCCATGAGCCTGCCATGGAAAGATTCATCACGGTTTTATATTGATTCCCGCTGAGTGAAATTTTAGCTTTATAGTTCATCGGAGGCATGCCGGGCATTGGGGGCATTGAGTATTCCAACTTTACGTCTGCATCAGTAACAATTTTGTCTGACGAATCTTTTACCGTTACAGAGACGGTATTATCTCCAACGACAGGTGGATTCCTGTCGATATTTATGATAACAGTAAGACCTCCTGACTTCTTGATTACCTCGTAGTCTTTTGCGTGCACTGAATTAATGATGAGCAGGATGGCAACTATTGCAATAAAACCGATCTGTTTCATTTGGTTCTCCCTGTTTTTGTAATGAAGTTGTGTGAATAGTTTATTGATGCGAGTCTTCTCCCCTTTTCCCCCCCCGAGTCCTTATGTACATTATACCATGGGGAATCCCCCTCACGATTGTCTAAGGCTCGTTCAGGATTTCAGGTTTGTCCCGTCTTGCATTGACAATGCAGAAGAATCCGAAAGGCTCTCTCTCCAGGTTTTTCAGCTGATGGGGCGTGGACGGCGCAATATAAAGTGTATCGAGGAAATTCAGCTTATGCACTTTCTTTCCTACAGTTACCTCCCCTTTCCCGCGTATACAGGTGACTACATGCTCATGCCTGTGCTTTTCGAAACTTGTATATCCCCCGGGGGCTATTTCAAAATATCTTAGATGGAATTGGGCGGTTTCCCCGCGGCTGCCGATCATTGCCTGCCTTATAATGCCTGCCCAGTCATCACCGGGTGTTTTGTAACGCTCCGGCTTAATACCCTGCCAGGTATAATTGCCTTTGTGTTTATAAAACCTGCTGATGTTTTTTGATCGATTTGTTTTTGTATCCCATACATCACATGAGAGGGGCTTTTTTTTCAAGGCATTACTCCTTTTTTCATGCTTTGTAGTTGCCGGCTTATCCGTGTGCTCCTGAATTATTATTATAGCTCAACTCAATCCGGTTCTTGATTATTAATGACGTTATTCTTTAAAACATCTTGAGGATTTTGTTTCCTGGATGGCTTTAAACTTTATTCTGATCTATAGCAATGCACAGAACCTTATTGATGCTGTTTTAAAACGTTATCAGCACCTTTAAAGAATCCCGTGCCTCTGCCGTAATCCTGAAGGCCTCTGCAGTATTATCAATAGGAAACCTGTGGGTGACGAGCTTATCTGCCCTTATAATGCCTTCTTCAATATGACGCAAAGCCTCTGCTGTGTCTGTCGGGCCGCATGAATAGCTTGTAATTATTTTCCTGTCTTTGAAATAAAGCGGGTTGGGGTCAAGCAGCAGTTTTTCTTCCGGTTTTGCCGGAGTGAAGAAAACAATGGTTCCTCCAGGTGCGAGACACTCAATCCCTTTTGCCATGACTTCGACGCTATTTGGCCCTGCGATGACAATGTCTGCCATATTTCCTTTTGTCAGTTCCCTGACGGCTGCGGTAATATCATCTCGTGACACATCAACAATCGCATCCGCACCGAATTCTATCGCCTTGCCAAGCCTGAACGGGACCATATCTGCGCCAATGATTCTTTCAGCCCCGTATCTTCTTGACAGCAGTATGTTCAATTGCCCCATTACCCCGAGACCGATGACAAGGACTGTATCCCCGCTTCTGATGCATGCTCTTTTCAGTGCCTTGACGACACAGGCTGCCGGCTCAATCAGAGTGCCGTCTTCATAGGTGAGGGAATCAGGGATGATAAGAGTATCATTTTCAAGATTGACGCGGGGAATGAGTATGAATTCAGAAATCCCTCCCGGAATAATCCGGGTGTTGGCCCATGTTTCGCACTGAACATAATCTCCACGTATGCATGATCTGCATTTCATGCAGGAGGCGTGATGGTGTGCGAAGACCCTGTCTCCCGGTCGAAATGAAGCTACTTCCCTCCCTGTTTCCAGTACTTCTCCTGATGGTTCGTGTCCGGGCACCAACGGGGCTTTTTTTTCGATGTACCATTGCATTACATCTCCGGAACAGACGCCGGAAGCCTTGGTCCTGATCAACGCATCTTTTGGTCCAACCCTGGGTACAGGAACGTCTTCAATTCGTATATCACTGAGGGCGTAAAGCTTTGCTGCCTTCAAGGAATGTTCTCCCTGCTTTTTATTATCCGGTACAAACTGCAATCCCTGATTGACATTATTCTTTTATACCATATTTACAAAGCAAAAAGGACTTGCAAGGGCTGATGTTTAACAGTAGCACAAAAGAGCATCCTGGCTGGTTAATCAGTTAAAGAAATGCCGGTGGCTGTTAGAGGATGTTATTCTATGATTCTGGGGACGCGGTAAAAGCTGTCAGTATGGTCTGGCGCATTCATGAGAGCGGTGTCCTGCTGAAGGGAAGTTCCAGGAGTATCGTTGCGCATTACATTGCTCAATGAAAGAACATGCGATGTTGGTTCAACCACTGTTGTGTCAAGTTCATTCAGATTATCCACATAGCTCAGAATACTGGTTAACTGGGCGACAAACAGTTCGGTTTCATTTTCCATGAGATTCAGACGCGCAAGCATCGCTATATGTTCAACATCATGTTTTGTGATTTCCATAAGGGTCAGATTCTTTCGAGATTGGCAAACTTTACCGCAAGCCTTTTAACTCCGATATTCGGGAAATTTACCGTTATCTTCTGCTCATCTCCATCTCCGCAACAGTCTCTCACAACACCGATCCCCCAGCATGGGTGCTTAACGCGGCATCCGGCACAATACAGGCTGAAGACACGACTGGGAGTGAGTTTTATCTCCAAAAAAGCGGACTCGGACAACTGACTGGATGTGGCTTTTTCAATATGACGGCAACAATGCAAAGGGATGTCTTTCAGAAAACGCGATGGCTCCTGGTATTGTGTCTTGGTGTACAGTCTTCTCTTGCGGGAACAGGTAAGCCAGAGCGCATCCCTCGCCCTTGTCATTCCGACATAGAATAACCTTCGTTCTTCGGATATATCATCTTCGCTGTTCATTGCCTTGTAATAGGGCAGCAGCCCTTCCTCAAGGCCGGTAATGAAGACAACCGGAAACTCAAGGCCTTTTGCGCTGTGCAATGTCAGAAGGGAAACATACTCGCCGCTTACTGTTTCGTCCATATTGGTGAAGAGAGATACGCGGTCAATAAACTCTTTTATATCCAGGCCCTCTGCTGAACTGATTAGTTCTTCAACGTGCTTTGCTTTTTCTTCCTCAAGTATTTCGGAATAGCCGCTTTTCTCGTAGATATGTTTTATCATTTCAGAAGCCGAAGAGGCCTTTGAAGATGAAAAGCCGTCTATAGTCCTGACGAAGTCTGCAACCTTCTCTTTTAATACAGGGGTAAAACTGTCAGTGCGGAGATATTGTCTGACCATTTCAAAGAGTGAAAGGGATTTCTTTTTTGCATCCTGATCAATCCGGGAAAGCGTGGCAGCACCGATTCCTCGTGGCGGGCAGTTGATTACCCTCCTGAAGCTCACATTGTCTTCAGGGTTGACCGCCAGGCGTATATACGCTACGACATCCTTGATTTCCTTGCGATGATAAAAGCTGATGCCGCCCAATATGCGGTAGGGAATCCCTTCGTCCCTAAGAGCGTCTTCAACTCCCCTCGATTGCAGGTTAATGCGGTAGAATACCGCGCAGTCCCGATAGTTGTATCTTCCCTTCAGATACATATCCTTAATAACCCTGGCTATATATTTACTCTCTTCATCGTATGTGTGAAATTTGCAATAGCAGACTTTTTCGCCGCTTCCCCTCTCGGTCCACAGACGCTTGTTTTTTCTTGAGGTATTTTTTGAAATGATGGATCCTGAGACATTGAGGATATTCTGTGTGGAACGGTAGTTCTGCTCCAGTTTTATCAGTTTGGCGCCAGGGAAGTCTTTTTCGAATCCCAGGATATTTTTTACCTCGGCGCCCCTGAACCTGTAAATGCTCTGATCATCATCGCCGACTACACAAATTCTCTTGTGGGCTGACGCGAGGAGCTTCAGAAGGGCATATTGCGCCGGGTTCGTATCCTGGAATTCATCAACGAGTATATAGGAAAACAATTGCTGATATTTTTCAAGTAACTGTTTGTTATCCCTGAAAAGTTTTACCGTCAGCATGATCATGTCATCAAAATCGAGCGCGTTGCTTCGCCTGAGTTCATCCTGATACCTTACGTAAACCTTTGCCAGCTTTTCGTCAAAACCGAAGCCGTCAGCTTTTGAAATGAACTCCTCAGGTCCTGTAAGGGAGGATTTGAGTGAGCTGATCCTTGATGCAACTCCCCTGTAAAGCGCCTCATGAATCTTGAACTCCTTCAGGATATGTCTTACGAGAGTGCACTGGTCGTCATCGTCGTAGATTGAAAAATTGCTGTTATAGCCGATAACCTTGATTTCTTTCCTGAGTATTCTGTTGCACTGTGAGTGGAAGGTCCCGATCCATGCTCCGTTGGTAGCATTCCCGAGGAGCGATGTTATTCGTTCCTTCATTTCATTAGCGGCTTTGTTTGTGAAGGTTACGGTGAATATGGAATCTTTCGGGATTTTTTTTGTCTTGGTGAGGTAAGAGAACTTATGGGTGATGACCTTGGTTTTTCCGCTTCCTGCTCCTGCAAGAATCAGCAAGGGTCCGTCATTGTAAAGCAATGCCTCTTTTTGCTTTGGATTCAACCCTTCTATAACATGTTCTCTTGAGGTATTCATCGGGGTTATGTATAGCTTAACAGATTCATGCGTCTTACATCAACCTTTTATATGTGTTTGAGAATATTTTATTAACGTTTAATCTTTCTTACGGGCTTTTCCCCTTGCAAGTGTTTTGTGCCCGGGCTTTCTGGTTTCCATGGAAGTGCTTTTCCTCATCGCCCATCCGCTGATGTTTTTCTGTTGTGTCCGGCTTAGCGCAAGCGCTCCGGGGGGAACATCGGCAGTGATTGTTGCTCCCGCACCGACGAAAGCCCCTTTCCCTATTTTTACAGGAGCGACGAGTTGTGAATCGCTGCCAATGAAGGCACCGTTGCCGATGACCGTTACATGCTTCTGCCGGCCGTCATAGTTGCAGGTTATTGTGCCGGCGCCTATGTTAACATCGCTTCCGACCTTCGCATCTCCGAGATAGGTCAGATGGGATGCCTTTGTCCCCCTGCCGATGACTGATTTTTTTACCTCTACAAAATTTCCTATTTTTGCATCCCTGCCGATTCGTGACCCTGGCCGCAAGTGGGCAAACGGCCCAATGGATGCCCTTTCACTGATAACCGAATCCTCAATAAGTGTGGAATCCTTTATAATGGCAGCCTTTTCAATGATGCTGTTGACGATACGAACATTCGGACAGATTGTGCATTCCTTTCCGATTCGTGTTGGGCCTTCTATGTGGACGTTGGGATAGATTACTGTGTCTTTTCCTATCGTGGCTTCCGATGAAAGATATACAGATGACGGATCCATAAAACTGACTCCCTTGCTGAGCCAGTTTCCTATAATACGCTCTTTCAGGAGACTTCTCGCGCGGTCAAGTTCCTGCCTTGTATTTATTCCCATCATCTCATCTTCAGACCCGACACAGTATGCCCCGACTTTTATACCTTTCCCCCTTGCGATACCAATAATATCAGTGAGATAATACTCCCTCTTTGATGCATTCATTGTAATCTCTTTAAGAAGGGAAAGAGCGGAAGTTTCAATTGCATAAATACCGCTGTTTACTTCCCGTATCTTTTTCTGCGTTTCATTTGCATCGCTGTTTTCAACGATTGACAATACTGTATCTTTTCCGTCCCGTATGACCCTTCCATATGCTCCGGGGTCTCCGGCATGAAAAGTAAGCAATGAAATTGCATTGCATTTGTTTCTGTGGAGTTTCTGGAATTTTTGGATTGTCCCGGGAGTTATTAAAGGGGTATCGCCGTTTACAATCAGGACAGTTCCCCGGAATCCCCTGAGAAGCGGTGATGCCTTCATCAGGGCATCACCGGTACCTAAGGCCTCGCGCTGATGGGCAAAAGAGATATTGTCGGAATACCTTATTGACTCGCGGATTTGATTATCGAACTTCCCTGTGACAATAACCACGCGTTGCAGTTTCAGACGGGAAAGGGTGTTCAGGACATGCTGCAACATGGGGCTGCCGTGAATCCTGTGAAGGACTTTTGGCAGGGATGATTTCATCCTTTTTCCGAGGCCTGCTGCGAGAACAACTGCTGCTGTCATTTTTTCATGCCTCCCTGTATTACCGGAGGAGTGGCAATGCCACCTGAAAGAATAATCTTGATGCCTTCATCGATGGGGATATTTGTATAGAACACCTCGCTTTGCCTGAACAAAACGATTTCCCCAAGATAAAGGTTGTTGGTTGGTATGTATACTGCACGTAGGATGGATTCCTCTTCTCCGGTTTCATGTCTGAGAACACATTCATTGGTTAGAAATCCAAAGGCAAAAACGCCGCACCTTGGATATTCAATAATAACGAATTTCTTGAACGACGAACTCTTGCTTCCGGGAGAAAAGGCGTCAACAAGCTGTTTTAAAGCAGTATAGACACCTTTTAGCACCGGGATATTGAGCATTATCCTGTCAAAGTATGATATTACCTTTCTGCCGAAGACGTTGGTGGATATGATACCGACCAGGAATATCAGCGCAATGGTTGAGATAAACCCGATGCCGCGGAGGTGGTACCCGAGAATTTTGTAGTAAAACGGTTCAAGCAGTCCGTCTACAAAAGTAAAAAACCACCCTATTATAAGAAAGGTGACAATCGCCGGGATGGATATAAGAAGGCCGGCAAGGAATTTCCTTTTTATGACAGTGCTGAAGGAAGACGGCATATTACTTGGCAATTTTCGCGATTACCTCATCCGGGATGTCACTGTTTGTGTATACATTCTGTACATCCTCATGCTCTTCAAGCACTTCAGTCATCCTGAGTATCTGTTCGCTGGCCCTGGTATCAAGGGTTATGTAATTTTTCGGCAGCATGGTTATTTCTGAAAAGGAAACCGGTATCCCTGCAGACTCTATTCCGGCTTTAACTGATGAAATGTCCTCTGGTGCAGTGATTACCTCATAACTGTCTTCGGAAGGGTCGTTTTTCATGTCTTCAGCTCCTGCATCAAGAGCGACTGACATGAGTGTGTCTTCGTCTGCCTTTGTTTTTTCCACGAGGATATAGCCCTTTTTCAAAAACATCCATGATACACACCCGGCTTCTCCAAGATTTCCGCCATTCTTTGTGATAAGATGACGTATCTCCGAGACGGTTCTGTTTTTATTGTCTGTGAGTACCTCAATAAGGATCGCAACTCCGGCAGGTCCATACCCTTCATATGTCAGTTCTTCATACGCTACCCCGGGCAATTCCCCAGTTCCTTTCATGATTGCCCTCTTTATATTGTCGGAAGGCATATTGACTTCCTTGGCCTTTTCAACGGCGGTTCTTAAACGCGGATTCCCGCCGGGATCTCCTCCCCCAATCCTTGCGGCAACTGCAATTTCCTTTACAATCTTTGAAAAGGTCTTGCCTTTTTTTGCATCAACACTTGCTTTTTTATGCTTTATCGAAGCCCATTTGGAATGACCTGACATGATTACCCTCCAGTACGTTATCTGATGGACAGCTTAGTAAAAGAAAAACTCATAATGAATTCCCTGACATCATGGGAACGGTTCTTGTTCTCTGGATTTCCTGTTTATCCTGCCTTGATATTGCCCGGTATTCAGAGTGTATTTCAATGAGAAAACATGATTGAAATTATCATGAACAGGTGTTTTTATGATAATTCTACTTGAATTGGCCTGTCAAGTTTCGATATTGTAGTCCTTGATCTTCGTAAGGAGGGTCTTATAGCTTACCTGAAGGATTTCAGCTGCCCTGCTCTTGTTTCCCTTTGTTTCCCTGAGTGCCTTTGAAATCCGCTGTGATTCAACTATTCTCAATGCCTCTTTTGATACTGCTTCAAGTGTACCGTCCATTGGCAGCGACCGTATTGCATTTTCCGGAAGGGAAAGCTGTCTGAGCGTGATATGCTCCGGCATAATGGTGTCCCCGTTGCAAAGTATCATTGCACGCTCCATTGTATTCTCGAGTTCCCGGACATTTCCTTTCCATTGGTAGTGCATGAGAATTGCGAGAGCTTCTTCGGAGATATGCTTTATGGTGGTTTTTATCTCCACGGAATATTTTTTTATAAAATATTCTGCGAGCATGGGAATATCCTCTCTTCTTTCGTGCAGCGGGGGTATCCTTATCGGAAACACATTTAGCCTATAAAAAAGGTCTTCCCTGAAATCCCCCGCTTCTACGGCCTTTTCAATGTCCTTGTTGCTGGCTGCGATAATCCTGACATCAACCATAACGCCTTTAATGCCGCCAACCCTTTCAATTTCTCCTTCTTCAATGGCGCGTAGCAGCTTGGACTGCAATGTCAGATCCATGTCGCCGATTTCATCTAGAAAAACAGTTCCCTTGTCGGCAAGTTCAAACTTCCCGAGTTTTTTTGCTTCAGCCCCGGTAAATGAACCTTTTTCATGTCCGAAAAGCTCGGACTCGAGAAGGCCGCCCGGGATTGCAGCGCAATTGATGGGAACAAAGGGGTAGTCTTTTCTGTTGCTCAGATTGTGTATTGCGCGTGCAAAAAGTTCCTTGCCGGTCCCGCTTTCCCCGAGAAGAAGGACTGTTGATTTTGTCGGAGCAACCTTTTGTACCATCTGCGCGACAGCAATAATCTGCTCACTCCTGCCGATGATTCTCGGAATGCCGAGTTTGGACGCGAATTCCTCTTTAAGGAGGATGTTTTCCGTAAAAAGCCTCTGCGCTTCAATCGCCCGCTTGATAAGCATGAGCAGGTGGTCGGTATCAAAGGGTTTTGTAATAAAATCGAAGGCCCCGCCTTTCATTGCCGATACCGCTTCTTCAATTGAACCATGGGCTGTCATAAGAATAACGGGAACAGACGGGTTCTCTTCTTTTGAAACCCTGAGAATATCAATGCCGCTTTTGCCGGGGAGTTTGAGGTCTGTCAGCACTAGGTCTATCCTGTCTTCTTTCAGATGACGTATCCCTTCCGAGGCGTTTTTTGCCAGGATAACCCTGTATTCCTCGGATTCAAGGGTTTCCCTGAGCATGGCAGCCATCGATTCCTTGTCTTCTATGACGAGAATTGTTTCCATAGGTCATTCACATCCGTGCCTTTGCACAGGCATCTTTGCAGAAACAGGTTCTCTCTTCTGGAACGCGGCAGAATGATTCATTTAGAAGCATTTTTACTCTCTCTGTGGATTCGCTCATCACATCTTTAACTTCTGTCACCGTCAATCTGTTTTCAGTGATGCCGGCTGCCCTGTTTGTGACAACTGCTATGCAGGCAAAACATATTTCGGCTTCACGGGCAAGAACAGCCTCCGGCATCAGGGTCATTCCTACAATATCGGCGTCTATGGAAGAAAAAAACTGTATTTCGGCTTTTGTCTCAAGCCTTGGCCCGTTAACGCAAACGTATGTTCCTTTCCCTGCAAGTCCAATCCCGGAGCTTTGCCCTGCTGAAAAAATGCATTCCCTCAGTTCATGACAGAACGGTTCAGTGAAATCCACATGTACAGCATTATCATCATGGAAAGTACTGTCCCTTCCCCTTGTCATATCAATAATCTGGTCAGGAACGACAATTGTCCCTGGCAGCAGACCTTTACTTATGCCGCCAACTGCATTTACCGAGATGATTGCTGAGACGCCCATCTGTCTGAATCCGTGGATATTGGCCCGGCAGTTTATTTTATGGGGCGGGATACTGTGCTGCGAACCATGTCTTGCCAGAAAGACAATCTCCCTGCCAGCATAATTGCCAATGAGGTATCTGTCGGAAGGTGTGCCATAGGGGGTTGAAACCTGTTCACGTCCCGATATCGTTAGTCCGGGAATTTCGTAGAGTCCGCTCCCGCCGATAACGCCGATTTTCTGAAGAGCGCTCCCGGTCATTTCTGCCTGTATAAATTATTCAGAAACATGAGATATTTCTGTTCATAGGTTTTTATGATAATCCGAATGAGGGGTATATTACAAGAAAACCCGGAGGTCTCTTTTTAAAAGGCATGGTGAATGTCTGAATGCTGAGGAGACAGTATGTTGACCTAACTGCAGAATTGAATATGAAAAACCGGTTTTGTTTTTTAGGTCTTCGTGTAAGTGAGTGGGTAAAAAAACTCTTTAAAAGGTATAGTTATAGATATCCCCCCTTTAGAAAAGGGGGGTGAGGGGGGATTTGAAAACCTCTGTAAGGTTGATATGCTTCCATACAATATAAGTCTGAAAAAACTATCGGGAAACTTGCTAATAAAACCATAAGAAAGGTCACATTATTTAAAAAATCCCTCCTGACCTCCCTTTGCCAAAGGGAGGCAATATCCCCCTCTTTGCCAAAGAGGGGAAATGAAGAAGATTGACACACTCGATTACGCGAAGAACCTGTTTTTTATGCGTCATGCCAGAGGCCTGCCCTCGAAGTCTGTAATTGGGGGTTCTTATTCGGGCATCAGGAGGCCTGAAAAAATGGATACCCGCTTAAGGCCTGAGGGAATGTCACCCATAAGAAGGTGCTACAGATTATGAACCCCTTAAAAGGTGAGGACATTTGGACAAACTCAGGGTTTGAAAATGTCATACCAGACCTTTGCGGCGGTGGCTGAGATAAGCAGGGCGAGCAGCCAGCGAAGTGAATGCGCGCGTGTTTTTTTGCTTATAATACTGCCCAAACGGGCCGACATTATTGCCCCGGGCAGCAATGCTGCTGCCATGTTAAAAGGAATCTGTGTGGTTGCGGCCTTTCCCAATAATCCTGCCGCAGCCGAGAACATCCCGATTGCAAGGGTGCTTCCGAAAGCCACCCGCAGGGGAATTTTCAGGACATAGAGAAGGAGCGGGATAATTATGAACGCTCCGCCCTGACCAACCAGTCCGATAAGAAACCCGGTAACAACCCCGATTATTATGGCTGCAGGTCTATTAAAAAGAACCTTTTCTTCCGTCAAGTTGTCCCTGGCATAGTCTCTTGGAAGGAACATAAGCAGAGAAGCGATAAATGCTAGTATGCCGAAAATGAAAAGGAGATATTTATCGGGCACTTCTTTTGAAAAAAAAGACCCAGTGAAGGAGGAAAAGGAAAGTGAAAGACCAAATGTGAGTGCAAGGCTTCTGTTAACAAGTTTCTCTCTTTTGTGAAAGACCATTGCGGTAAGTGAAGCAGCAAAGCCCTGTACCATGGTAAGCCCGGTGATATGTTTAACCGGTATTGATTCAAATCCGAGGGCCTGTGGAAGATAATATAAAACCGGAAACAAGAGGATCCCCCCGCCAATTCCAAGGAGGCCCGAAAAAAAACCGCCCGCGGAACCGGCAAGGAAAAGAAACATATAAAACATTTAGATCACTGTCCCGGAAATGCCCAGCTGTCTTCCTTTGGCAACTTTATAAGGGGCTTTATATGGAAGTCCCTTTTTCAGACAGCCGGGATTATTGTTCATGGATCATTCAACAAATATACGTTTATTGTCTATTGCCTTGTCCCACATGACATCACCTATATGAGCGGCCAGAATGCTCTCTTTCTGCAGTGCAGAAACAAGCGTATCTTTTTTCTCCTGCGGGACGAATATCAGAAGACCGCCGGAAGTCTGTGCGTCGTTTAAAAGAAACCTGATTGTTTCCGTCAGTTCACTGTGCCAAGCGACATATGGCTCGAAACTCTTAAGATTGGCAATTGAACCGCCGGGAACTTTTTTTATTTCAGCCAGCCTTACCGCATCTGCAAAAAAAGGAACCCGTTGTGCATATATGCGGGCAGTCAGATTGCTTGCGGTGAGAACCTCATTGAGGTGACCTATCAGACCAAAGCCTGTAATGTCCGTAGCTGTGCTCACCCCTGTCTCAAGCATAATCTCTCCTGCCTTTTTATTTAATACAGCCATTGAGATGGTACATTCCTCAATTGTGGCTGCACTGCACATATTGGCCTTCACTCCGGTGGAAATGATCCCGGTTCCGATCTTCTTTGTGAGTATCATGGCATCTCCCGGCCTGGCTTTCGAATTATCAAGTATCCTGTCGGGATGTATTGTTCCAATTATTGCAAATCCGTATTTCGGTTCTTTGTCTCTGATAGTATGGCCTCCGATGATCGAAACCCCTGCCTCGGTCATTTTATCAATCCCCCCCTGCATGATTTTCTTCAGGTACGGGAAAAATTCAGGCTGGCTGGGGAACATTGCAATATTCAGGGCAGCTACAGGTTTCGCGCCCATGGCATAGACGTCGGATAAGGCGTTGGCTGCAGCTATTGCGCCATAGCCGTATGGATCATCAACGATAGGAGTAAAAAAATCTGTAGTAAACACAATTGCCAGATCGTCCGAGATACGGTATACCCCTGCGTCATCCGCATTGGCTGCGCCGACCAGTACATTTTTATCAGTTATGGCAGGTAGCTGCCCCAGAACCTGGAGCAGGTCCGAAGGACTGAATTTTGAAGCTCAGCCAGAACAGGTTGCAAGGTTTGTTAGTTTGATGTCCACTTTGGCCCTCCTTTATTTGCTAAAGCAAGTTTCTTATGATTTATGTATCCTGCCCATGTATTTTAACAAATGGGTCTTTATTTAACGAGTTAAAGATTGCCCGGAGAGCCGTTTGGCCTGGTATGAAGTCAGATAATGGGGAATGATATTCGATTAAAAGAAAAAATGATTTTTGAAATATCGTTTGACTCAGCAATTTCAACTCTGTTATAAAAGAAGACATGTGGGATTATACAGATAAAGTAAAAGAATGTTTTCTCAATCCAAAGAATGTTGGTGAGATAGAGAACCCGGATGCCGTGGGGGAGGTCGGCAGCATTGTCTGCGGTGACGCCCTTAAACTGACCCTGAAGGTTGACAGGGAAACGAATACTATTACGGATGCGAAATTTCAGACATTCGGCTGCGCTTCTGCAATAGCAAGTTCTACTGCCCTTACTGAAATCATTAAAGGCAAGACACTTGACGAAGCGCTCAAGGTAACCAATCAGGAACTTGCTGACTACCTCGGCGGGCTTCCCAAGGAAAAGATGCACTGTTCCGTTATGGGAAGAGAGGCGCTCGAGGCCGCGGTTGCCAACTACCGTGGAGAGACAAGGCCCTCAGAAAAAGAGGAAAGAATAGTTTGCGAATGCTTTGATGTTTCTGAGGAAAAGATTCGAAAAGTTGCAATGGAGAACCACCTGACAACGGTAGAGGAAATAACTGATTATACGAAGGCCGGGGGCGGCTGCGGTTCATGTATACCTGATATCGAGGATATTCTCAGGGATATCTGGTCAGTAAAAGCGCCGCCTGAAAAACCAAAGGAACCAAAGAAGCTTACAACCCTCCAGAAGATAGCGCTCATTCAGGAAGTCATAGAAAAGGAGATCCGCCCGAGGCTTCAGGAAGATGGCGGCGATATTGAACTGATAGACATAGAAGGAAACAAGGTAATTGTCGGGCTTCGGGGAATGTGTGTCGCATGCCCGATGGGCGGTGTTACGATGAAGGGCATCGAAGAGAAGCTGCGTGAGCTTGTCAGCGGGGATATAGTTGTGGAGCAGGCATGAAGCCGGTGTATCTTGATAACAATGCAACCACTGCTGTTGCGCAGGAAGTGCTCGATGAGATGCTGCCCTATCTGAAAGACCTGTATGGGAATCCGTCAAGCATGCATACCTTTGGCGGTCAACTGCACGGCAGAATTGAAGATGCACGGGGTAAAGTCGCGGAGCTGATAGGGGCCGAACCTGATGAAATAATCTTCACGAGCTGCGGCACGGAAAGCGATAACACAGCAATTATGAGCCCTGTGGAGTCATATCCGCAGAAAAAGCATATCGTTACAACAAGGGTTGAACATCCGGCGGTCAGGAGTTTCTGCAGGCATCTGGCCCGCAAAGGATACAAAGTCACTTTTCTTCCGGTTGACAATCAGGGAAGGCTTGCCATGGAAACTCTCCTGAAGGCAATCAGCGATGACACGGCTGTTGTTACCATTATGTATGCAAATAATGAAACTGGCGTTATTTTTCCCATACAGGAAATCGGTGAGATACTCAGGGAGCGAAAGATAATCTTTCATACCGATGCAGTCCAGGCAGTAGGGAAAGTGCCTGTTGATGTAAAGAAACTTCCGGTCGATATGCTCTCTCTTTCCGGGCATAAGCTGCATGCCCCTAAAGGCGTGGGTGCTCTGTATGTAAGGAAGGGAACGCGGTTTAATCCCTATCTTATCGGCGGGCATCAGGAAAAGGGAAGGAGGGCAGGGACAGAGAATATTGCGTCAATCATTGGTCTCGGCAAGGCGTGTGAAATGGCCAGGAAGAATCTCAGGGAAGATGTGTCTTATCTTGGCAGGCTGAGGGATAAACTTGAGAAGTCGCTGCTGGCTCTTTGCCCGGATTCCCGGGTTAACGGCGATATTGAACATCGCCTGCCTAACACAACAAACATCAGCTTCGAGTATGTTGAAGGAGAGGCAATTCTGCTGAGAATCAATGAACACGGGATATGCGCTTCTTCAGGATCTGCATGCACCTCGGGATCTCTTGAGCCAAGTCATGTGCTCCGGGCAATGGGCATTCCCTATACATGCATTCATGGTTCGATAAGGTTTTCTCTAAGCCGTTATACAACTGAAGAGGAAATAGACACTGTTACAGAGATTATGCCGGGCATAATAAAAGACCTTCGTGCGCTTTCCCCTTTTGGCAGGGAAAAGCTTTCAACAACTACATAGTCACGGCGTATTCGCCGATAAATTCCTCTATACCGGTTGAAGCCTTAAGTTCCTTGTAGATAATACCTGACATATCATAGAGGTTTACCGTGTCTTCCCTGTTGTAAAGCATAAGCAACTCAAGCGACCTGCTGTTGCCTTTTCTTGCTTCATTCCACAGGAGGACAGCGCTATACCCGTCCATGCCAAGAACTTCCTCATTCCTTTGTATGCCAAAATGCGGTTCAATCTTTTTAAGACCGCCTTTCAGCCCAAGCCTTTTTGCTCCAAAACAGAGGTCAAAGTGAGGCATGTGCAAATTCAGGCCCCTCATGCAGGACTGAAGAAAGGGGACATCAAAAACGGTGCCATAGAAAGTTATGAGATATTTGTATTGCGAAAGTTCCCTGTTCAGTATGTCAGCGGACAGATTATTCCCCCGGATGAAACATTTGTAGTCGCTGCCGTTATACAGACCGACTGCGGTTACGTACCCGCCTCTGTCCGGAGGGAAGCCGTTTGTTTCAATATCCAGACAGACGGCATCGTGTCTGAAAGTATCATAGAGGCGCCAGTGCTCATTTTTTTTAATCGCATCCGAAAAGTAATCCGCGTCTCCCTCGGCAAGATGTGAATAAGCTGATGATACCGAAAAATCCAGGAGCCGTTTCCTTGCCGGATTGATAAACGGAAGGTCTTCACGGTCAAGGAAATGGTTCCATGTAAGGACGCCTTCCCTCCAGAGCTTTTTTTCAAGCTTTTGACCGATTCCGTTAAATACGCTGAAAGTGTTAAGAATCATAAGAATAAATAGTATAAACCGTTTTGGCTAAAATGTGTTCAGATCTTTAAGCAGTGCGTGTTCCTTTGCACGCATTTTTTGTGCAGCATATCTGCTTTTTTCATGATCATATCCCGCCAGATGAAGGAGTCCGTGGATGAGAAGGCGTTTCAGTTCATCGTGTAAGGAGGAGCCATAATCAAGCGCCTGTGCCCTGGCTTTTTGAATATCGATGACGATATCACCCAGCGGAATGCGGCTGATTTTATAAGCCTGCTTCCCTGTTTTTGATGTTTGGTACTGCATCTTAATATAGCCTTTAATGGACGCACAATCGAGCTGCGGAAAAGAAAGCACATCTGTTGTCCTGTCAATTCCACGGTATTTGCGGTTCAGTATCCTCATCCTCCGTCCGGAGACGAGAAGCACACTGACTTCAGCCCCGTGGAGACCGAGCAGGCGGAGGCATTTAATTAGGTGCTTTCTTATCCTCTGCTGGCTTATTCTTGTTTGGCTTTGGCGGTTTGTTATGAAGACTTTCATCTGTTGAAAAATCAAATCCCGGATAATCGATCCTTCTGTGGAAGATGCCTGTAAGTATATAGTTAAAACAGCGCTTAACCTCGTGGATGTCCTTAAGAGTCAGCTGGCATTCATCCAGCTGTCCTTCAAGGAATATCCTGTTTACAATCCTGTTGACAAGAGAAGATATTCTTGCCGGCGTGGGCTCTGAAAGCACCCTTGACGCTGCTTCCACCTCGTCTGCCATCATGACCAGTGCGGCAACGCGTGACTGGGGCTTTGGTCCTGGATACTGGTACTCGGCTTCATCTGTCTGGCGGTTTGTCTCCTGGTCTTTTGCCTTTTGATAAAAATAAGTTATGAGTGACGTTCCATGGTGTTGCTGGATGATATCAATGACCGGCTGTGGGAGTTTATGCTGTCGGGCAATCTCGACGCCCTCCTTTACATGATTTACTATAATCATGCTGCTCATGTGAGGTGTAAGGCTGTCGTGTTTGCTTGCCGGTCCTCTGTAGTTTTCGACGAAGTAATCAGGCATTTTTATTTTTCCGATATCGTGGTAAAAGGCGCTGACTCTTGCGAGAAGGGGGTTTACTCCCGCGGCCTCGGCAGCGGCCTCCGCAAGATTTCCTACGATGATACTGTGGTGGTATGTTCCCGGAGCCGCGATCATCAGGTTTCGCATCAGGGGCTGGTTTAGGTCGAGGAGTTCGAGGAGGCTGATATCAGTGGTCACGGTAAATGAATACTCAAGAAACGGCAGCAGCAGTGAAACCATTACGGAGACACTCAACCCGCCGAATGCGGCAAAGAGGAGTGCAGAAGATGTCCTGTCACTGAATAACGTCCCGCTGAAAAGTGAAATGATGATAACCATGAAAATGTTAGCGGCAATTACATAGAAGCCTGCCAGGATGATCGCTGACCGCTTTTTGCACCGTATTACACTGAAAGCCCCGACAAGACTTCCAACAATAACAAAGATGGTGAAAGCAGAGTCATGCAGCCAAAGGCCGGTAAGGATGCTGATAATAAATGAAAAGATAATTGCGGTATGGAAATCAAACAGAAGGGTAACAAGCATTGCGCCTGCGGGCAGCGGCATACCAAACACCGCTCCTTCAATTGATATCAGGCCGATCCCTTTGGACAGCCCCGAAAGCAGATAAGTGAACATCCTTCCCATCAGAAGTGTGCCGACGAGCATAAGGCCGAGGAGAAGGAGCATACTGAATTTGTTCATATATAAAGGTTTGTAGCGTACGATGTCGCGGTAAAGAATGAAAAGGAGGACACTTGCTATCAGGAATCCGCCGGTCAGGGATTCAATATCAGGTACTGCCTGGATGGAAAGAGAGGCAGCGAGCCCGAATACGAGGAGAATGAGAATCCTGTTCAGGCTTTGCCTGTCAATCCGGAAAGGGGCCTTCAGTTCCCTGCGCGGGATGCCCCTTTTGATTTCACCCTTCGATGTCCCGTTTTTCATATCTTTCGTAAGCTTTAACGATTTCCTGGACGAGTTTGTGCCTGACTACGTCTTTTTCTGAAAAATAGATGCATCTGATGCCTTCGATTCTGTTCAGTATTCTGTCAGCCTCAATCAGTCCTGATGTTTTTCCGGAAGGGAGGTCAATCTGTGTTATATCTCCTGTAATGACAGTTTTTGATCCGAATCCAAGCCGCGTAAGGTACATCTTCATCTGCTCGGATGTAGTGTTCTGAGCCTCATCCAGTATGATGAAGGAGTCATTCAGCGTCCTGCCTCGCATAAAGGCAAGCGGGGCAATCTCGATTACGCCTCTGTCAATAAGTTTGCTTGCCCTTTCGGCTTCCATCATGTCGAACAGGGCGTCATAGAGCGGCCTGAGATAGGGGTTGACCTTTTCGTAAATATCTCCCGGAAGAAATCCCAGTTTTTCACCGGCCTCAACAGCCGGACGCGCGAGCACGATCCGGTTTATCTGTTTTTTCATAAGCGCACTGATTGCCATGGCCATTGCGAGATAGGTCTTACCGGTTCCTGCGGGACCAATCCCTATGACAATGTCGTAGTTTCTTATGGCTGCTATGTACTTGCCCTGTGTCTCGGTCTTGGGAATTATGAAACGCTTTTTGGATGATACCGGAATGGAATTCAGAAAGAGGTTTTTTAATGACGCGTCTGTGTCTCCGGTAAAGGAAGTTATCGCGTAGCGGATATCCTCAGGGCTGAGACTGTACCCGTTTGAGTTAATGTCACGGATGTCATTAACGAGCCTTTCAGCCTTTTGTACAATAGGTTCATCTCCCTGAAGGAAAACCTTGTTGCCTCTCTGCGAGGCGATGATCCCAAGGGAGTCTTCAATGACTTTCAGGTTTTTTTCTAACCCGCCATGGATAAGGTTGGAATCCTTCTCGGAGTTGAGGTCAATCTCTACAGTAACCGTATTCCCTCCGTCACTCTATCTTGTGGCGACAAATGCCGGAAGCCCTTCACTGCTTTTTATTCTGACTGCAAGAACCTCTGCATCTTTCCTCGCGCTGAATTCTCCAACCCTGACCTTATAAACCTTAATATGTCCTTTGTGCTGTTTTTGTTCCTGTTTGACGATGTATGCTTTGTGCCCCTTTTTCACAAGCCTTGCTTTCAGCGTGTCTGCTTCACGGGGACTGTTGAATGCGCCTACCTGAACTGTATATTTAATGGTTTTAATGCTCTTTGTGTCTTCCGCGGCCTTCTTTATTTCCTTTGCCTCAGGGGTAATTGCTGTTTCCTGCAATGTCTGCTGTTTCTGCCCCGGTTTGCTCTCTTTACCGGGCTTTGCCTGGGCAAGCTGAGGTGACTGGTTTTGAACCGGGGCAGGTTCTGTCTTATGGACGGCCGGATCTTTTGTCTCACGAGAGGCATTTTTATCTCCGGAACCGGGATTTTCCGTCGGCTGAACAACCGGTGGCATGGAAGACATTTGCGAATCCGGAGGTTTTGCAGGAAATGTGCTGTTCCTGTCCGGTTCCTGTATCAACTGCCCTTGATGTTTTACCTCTACCGTGCGCTGCCCTACAAAATATCCAAGGATAAAACAGACAGCCGAAACAATCAGCATGGCAATGATAATACTGCCTTTACCGATGAGGAAGACCGGAGCCCCTTCTTTTAGCTCGACCTTTTTCATAAAACAAGCATAGCATCACCATATGAGAAAAATCTATATCTCCTGGAGATGGCATCGGCATAAGCGCTTTTAAGTTGTTCCCAGCCGCAGAGGGCGGCAGTCAGCATAAGCGGAGTTGACCCGGGGAGGTGAAAATTGGTGACCAGCGAGTTAACTGCCCTGAACTCATAACCGGGATAGATAAAAATATCAGTGCGCCCGCGTATCATTGTCCCGTCAGAGTTTTCTGGAAGACGGTTTTCGGATTGGCTGATTGTCTTGCCGGTTCCCTGCGTCAGGGGTGCATGAAACCGGCCGCTTAAAAACCCCTCTATTGCCCTGGTGGCAGTTGTTCCCACGGCGACCAGTCTTTTCCCGGTTTTTCTGAGGTTAGCAATCTCATCAACCAGTCCGCTATTAATCGAGAAGCACTCTGAGTCCATTTGATGCATTTCAATGTCTTCGGTTTTTATCGGCTTGAATGTGCCGGTACCGATATGCAAAGTAAGTTCCCTTACCTTGACTCCCTTTTCTGCTATTCTGCTGATCAGTCTTTCCGTGAAATGGAGACCCGCAGTCGGAGCGGCAATTGAACCTTCTGCTGCCGCATAAACAGTCTGGTATCTTCCCTTGTCTGATTCATCCGGCCTGCGTTTGATATACGGCGGGAGCGGCATATCCCCGTACTTCCAGACAATGTTCATAAAATCTCCTGAATGCCTGAAGCGGGCGAGCCTTCCATTCAGAATTTCAGCCTCAAGTTCGTCAGAAATCCTGAGCGTGCCCGTGTAGGAGCCTTTTGAGAGTATTTCCCATTCATTATTTCCATTCCCCCTGACAAGGAGGATCTCCAGGCTGCCTCCGTTACGTTTAATCCCGGTGAGCCTTGCCGGAAAGACCTTTGTATTGTTAACAAGGAGCATATCTCCTTCTGAAAGGTATTCAGGGAGGTCTGAAAAGAGGCGGTGTTCAGCCTCTCCGTTCCTGTTGAGCACAAGAAGTCTTGAAGAATCCCTTTCCTGTACTGGTTTTGCGGCAATAAGTTCTGTTGGAAGAAAGAAACAGAAGTCAGCGGCCTTCATAAAGCTGAATGGTTGTCCCCGGATAATAAACAGACAGGATTTCTTTGTAGTTTTTACCTTCCTGAGCCATTTGCAGGGAGCACCACTGGCAGAGTCCTACACCATGACCATATCCCTTTCCGTCGAATATGATCGTATCTTTGTCGCATGACATTGAGAAATCAGTGCTCGGCAGCCTGTTCCACCCGAGGGCTTTTCTCAAATCCGTTGCGTTTATAACTGTCGTCCCCGTGCTGCTGATGATTTCGAGTTCTCTCGCCCGTTTTGTTGCAGAGACGGATTTTATTTTTGCATTCTGTATATCATTGAGATTCAGGGCTTTTTCAATTTCAGTCATCGGGATCTTTCTCTCCCATACACAGTATGGCGAGAGACTGCAGTCAGATTCAACAGGCTGCAGGTAAGGATAATATTTTCCGAAGACCTCCGCTGAACTCTCCGTGCTTTCACAGGAAGTTGAATGAAAGAAAGCCTCTATCGGTTTATCCATGAAAGTAAGGATTTCTCCTTTTGTCTCTGATACGGCACGCTCTGCTTTAGAACCGGAAGAACTGGCCTTATATACCTGATGCAGGACGGATGAAGTAAGGTCGTATATGGAGTCCCTGCGAGCCGTCTTATGGAATAAGGCGTATGTCCTTGATATGACAGCCTGGGCCTTAAGTGCTTCAATATCCCAGTCAGGCCCTGCTTCAGCCGCGACTACTCCCATGATATATTCCTCCATAGGGAGTTCATTAATCAGGTACAGGCCTTTGTCGCCCTTCCAGACCTCAATATCCCCGCTATAGCGGGTTCCCATTACCAGCAGATCCCCTTTCATTTTCCCGAGTTTTTCAGGTTTTTCACCTTTTGCCGGGATGTTCTGGTATACGTCATTGAGGATAAGCAGTTTGATGGTATCTGCTGCGTGGGAAGGCAGGCTGCAGGCAGCCAGGAAAAAGGCGATAACGATGTTCCTGAATAAATGCTTCAATTTCATTTTCTGCCGGCTATCCAGAATATCAATGTAAGTATCAGGCTGATGATAATGCTTGTTGCCAGGGGAAAATAAAACGTAAAATTCTTCCTCTGGATCAGGATATCCCCGGGAAGCTTTCCTGCCCAGGGAAGCTTCCCGGCAATGAGAAGAAGACCTCCTGCCGCGGCAAGGATGATGCCCGCGATTATCAGTGATTTGCCTATATTCTGAATATTTTCACCTGTCATTTGTTTTATATCCTGTCTGTGAATTCTTTCCGATGTGCCTCTCCATTTCCGAATATACGCAGCCGCAGTAATTCTGTCTGTAAAGGCCAAGCTCCCTTGAAAGGCTTATACTGTTTTTCCATCCGGACCTGAAGTCCTCATAATAAAATGGTATGGAAAATTCCGCTTCCATCTCCCTGCCTGTTCTTACTATCATATCAAATTTCTGATACGGACTTACAAGGAGGGAGGTTGTGAATCCGTCAAGCCCCAGACGTTTTGCTGTACGCGCGGTCTCCTTTAATCTCATTGCATAGCAGAAAGCGCAACGGTCTTCTTCCCTGTTAACGACAGCCCTGAGGAATTCCTTAAGCCCATAGACGTCATGGTATTCGATGTCAAGTCCCCATGCCTCCTGGAGCTTCCTGACGGAGGCAATCCTCATTGCGTATTCCGTAAACGGGTGAATGTTGGGGTTAATCCATAATCCTTTAACCTCAATCCTGTTTGAACGCAGTGTCTGAAGCGGATACAGGCAGCAATTCGCGCAGCAGATATGCATCAATACTTTCACGTCATTATCTCTGTGACATGCAGTGCATTTGTCCCTGATAAAATTGTATCATAAAAAATTAAGCAATGGGGGCAGTTGACAGGAGAAAGGCCTAATGAGCAGACCCGTAATACATAAAAACATGACGGTACACCAATGCAGGCAATGTGGAACATGCTGCCTCAGGGGAGGGCCTGTACTTCACCGGCAGGATATGGATATTATTCGTAACGGGCATGTTGGTCATCAGCACCTGATAACCCTTAGAAAGGGTGAAAGAGTCATGAACCCGGCTGTCAACAAACTGGAAAAGCTTTGTACCGAGATGATCAGGCTCAGAGGCAAGGGACAGGAGTGGACATGCTTTTTTTATAATGAACACAACTCTTCCTGCGGGATTTACAAGACGCGGTTTCTTGAATGCCGTCTTCTGAAATGCTGGGCCCCGGCAGAACTTATTGCCATAATAGGAAAGGATACAATTGTCAGAAAGGACATTATGAATCCCGGCGACCCGGTAATCGAACTCATCGAAGAGCATGAAAGGGAATGCCCGGGTGAAGAGGTGGAAGATCTTATTCTGAAGGCGTCACGAGGGGTTGACACAGGCAAATATTTTATAAGGCTTGGCGAACTTGTCATGAAGGATGAAGCCATCAGGACAACTGCAATATCAGAGATGGGATTGAAGAAGGAGTACGAGTTGTTTATTTTCGGCAGGCCGGTTGCCGGGATACTGCGCTCCCGGGGGTTTTCTGTTCGCAGTCCGGAAACGCGTGGGAAGTGAATGCAGAATTAAGAATTAATAGATGGAGGGAAACCATGACTGATTTTTTAAAGATTTCGGATGACTTGACCAAACGCCTTGAATTGGTGTATCTGCCTGTCGGGATTAACCTGTACAGAGATCAGGACGCTCTTCCTGAAGACATCCCCTTTGCTGAAGAGAAGATGAAGAGTTATTGTCAGGCGGTAGCATCTGCCGGAAAAGGAAGGGCAATGCTGCTGGAAAAAACGAAGTTGGGATGTACCCTGGGGACTTCGGTACTGGGCTTTGAGGAAATGGCTGAGGATTTCCTTGAAGACGGTGTTGCTGAAAAATATGGGGCAGGGCTGTTTGCCACTGAGAAGGCGGCGGCAGAGACAATGCTTAAATCCACTTACCTACCTAGTGGTCAGACAAAGGCCGCTTATATTGCTC
>Ga0233425_10001472_pt1 | contig 52836 bp, 36 predicted proteins | sample Watercolumn_Towu_2_FD_181712 | JGI IMG/M metagenome (GOLD analysis project Ga0233425, IMG submission 181712) | Freshwater microbial communities from Lake Towuti, South Sulawesi, Indonesia - Watercolumn_Towuti2014_140_MG | ecosystem: Environmental > Aquatic > Freshwater > Lake | place... | reverse complement strand
TCCGACAGTCGTGCGCAAAGGCGCCAGGATCGGCCAGGTGGCGCGTCCGCTCCATGGGATCGGCCAGGTTCACGATCATGGTCTCCGGCGGCAACAGTGCCCGAAGGAGCGTGGACTTGCCGGTCTGTCGCGCCCCGAAGAGCAGGTGGACATACGGCCGAGCGAGCTTCGCCCGCAAGGTGTCGGCGCACCAACGGTCGAACATACACCACTTTATATTCCTACGAGGAATCTAAAGTCAAGTTTTGTCCGCAGATTTCGCAGATTTGTCCAGACGGGCTAGGAAACCTGCGCTATGTGATGGGCAACGGACGCCGTCGCCGTAGCGCAGACTTCCAAGTCGACTTCCAAGTCTGCCGTGTCGTAGGCCTCCGAGCCTGCGGCGGGCGCGTCGGCGCAAGGGCAGCACAAGGGCGGGAGAGAACCGGACGGTCTGCCGATTGGGAAATCGGCGACCTGTCCCGGCCGTAGTCCCGCTCCGCCGCTCTGGCGGGACGAAGGAGGATACAGCGGGTTAGGAAACCGGTTAGGAAACCTGCGCTACGCGAACCGGGCGGACGTTGGCTTCCCATCTCCTCCTGGTGTGCCATCACACTTCAGCCCGCGCGAAGGAACCGCTCGATTTGGTGACGCCGGGGCGCCGAAGGTTGCGCCCCCAGCCTGGTTACGGAAAGCGCGCCCGCCGCGTTGGCGAAGCGCACGGCCTCGACCAGAGGCTTGCCCTCGCTCAGGGCCACCGCCAGCGCTCCGTTGAAAATGTCACCGGCGGCGGTTGTGTCCACCGGCTTGACCTTGAATCCTTTCACCAAACCGCCGCCGCCGGGTGTGGCGACGAAGGCGCCGCGCGCCCCGACGGTGATGATCACGGTGCCCACACCTTTGCTCAACAGCATCCGCGCGGCGCGCGCGGCCCCCTGCTCGTCGCGCACCGCGATGCCGGTCAGCAACTCGGCCTCGGTTTCGTTCGGGGTGAGGATGGTGATCTTCCGCAGCAAACGGTCTGGCAACGGCCGCGCTGGGGCCGGATTCAGAATCACCTGCAGTCCCTTGGCGGCGCCCAGGCGGGTGGCGGCCTCGACGGTCTCGAGGGGCGTCTCGAGCTGCATCAAGAGCACTCTCGCGGACGAGAACAGAGCGCTGGCGCGGCGCACGTCCTGGGGCGACAGACGGGCGTTGGCGCCCGGCGCCACGGCGATGCTGTTTTCCCCGTTCTTCGCCACGAAGATGAGTGCCACCCCTGACGGCTTGCGCGGGTCCCTGCTCACGTGATCGACGTTGATGCGGTCAGCCCGAAAGCCCTCGATGGCTTGGGCGCCGAGCGGGTCGGCGCCCACGCGCGCGATCAACGCCACCACGCCACCGGCGCGGGCCGCGCCTACGGCTTGGTTCGCCCCTTTCCCGCCAGCCGCCGTGACGAATTCGCCCCCCAGGATCGTCTCGCCGGGCCGTGGAATCCGGTCCAAGCGGATGATCATGTCCGTATTGGAGCTGCCCACGACGATGACGGACGGCTTCATGGCAATTGTTCAGGAGGTCCTGGCGCGGCCCAATCGATGGCGGTAATGATCGACGACGACGGCGGCCACGATCACCGCGCCTGTGACCAACCGCTTGGTTTCGTCTTTGGCCCCGACGGCGGCCAGGCCTGAGTTGAGCACCGCGATGATGAGCACGCCGAAAAACGTGCTGATCACCGAACCGCGTCCACCCATGAGGCTGGTCCCGCCGATCACGACCGCCGCGATCGCCTGCAATTCAAAACCGGTCCCGGCATTCGGATTCGCCGATTGGAACCGTGAGGTATCGATCACGGCGGCGATGGCCACTAGCAGGCCCGTCAGGACGAAGACCGCCAGCTTGATCTTCCGCGGGTCGATCCCCGCAAGGCGCACGGCTTCCTCGTTGGTGCCGATCGCCACCAGGTAGCGTCCGAACACGGTCCGGGAGAGGACGACCTGCGCGGCGGCCACGATCAGCACGGCCAGCAGGAACGGCAGCGAAAGACCGAACACCCCGCTTTCGGCGACCGGCTCGATCGCCGAGCCAATGTATTGCGTCTGCGACTGCGTGACGAAGTGCGCGCCGCCGCGGGCCATCTCGAGCATCCCCAGCGTGACGATGAACGAGGGCAAGCGCCACTGGACCGACACCAGGCCGTTGAAGGCGCCGCAAGCCAGGCCTGCCACGAGCGCGCTCACCAGCGCGGCCCAGAGGGGCCAGTGGAACTGCACCAACGTGACCCCCGTGACCGCGCTGCAGAGGCCGAGCACCGAGCCGACGGACAGGTCGATCTCGGCGATGATCAGGATGTAGGTCATGCCCGTCGCCACGATCAACGCCGACGGGATCTGGTTGGCGATGGTCTTGAACGTGACAGCGCTGAAGAAGTGCCGTGTGCTCAGGCTGAACACCAGCACCAGGACCGCCAGCGCGATGGCCATGCCGAGGTAATCGGCCAGCGCCTCGCGCAGTTCCGCGGGCCGCCGCGCCGTTGGTGCCGGTGTGCCTCGCGTCGTCATGCGCTGACTTTCGCGTGGGTCAGGTGCCCGCTCAGGGCGGCGGCCATGATCTTCTCCTGGGTCCATTCGCCGCGAGCGAACACCGCGGCCAGCCGTCCAGCCGACATCACAGCGATCCGATCGCACAACACCAGCAACTCCATCAACTCCGAAGACACTACGATGACCGCCTTGCCCTGATCGGCCAATTGAATCAACCAATGGTAAATCTCGAATTTCGCCCCGACGTCGATGCCCCGGGTCGGCTCATCGAAGATCAGAATGTCGCAGTCACGGTAGAGCCACTTGGCGACGACGACCTTTTGTTGGTTGCCGCCGCTCAACTCGACTACGCGCTGCTCGGGCGACGCACAGCGGATCGAGAGCGCCTGCACCCAGCGGCCGGCCTCGGCCTTTTCCCGCGCCCGCTCGATCCACCCAAGCCAGCGGCTGAGCCGCGAAAGGCACATCAGCGTCACATTCGCCCGCACGGGCATGGCCAGGATCAGGCCCTGTTGCTTGCGGTCTTCGGTCAGCAGCGCGATGCCCTGCCGCACTGCCTCCCACGGGGAATGAATTCGCGCCGGCCGCTCTGCCCCGTGCAGATAGACCTCTCCGGCGTCCGGGCGGTCGGCGCCGAAAATGGCGCGCATCGTTTCGGTGCGGCCTGAACCCATGAGACCCGCGAACCCGAGGATTTCCCCACGCCGCGCCTCGAAGCTCACGTCCTGCACCGCCGTGCCGCGCCGCAGCCCATTGACCCGCAGCGCCACGGGCCCGGCCGGTTTTGGGGTGCGTTGGATGGCCTGGGCCAGCTCGCGTCCCACCATCAGGTTGACGATCTCGTTCAGGGTGACTTCGGTGGCCGGTCGCGTCGCCACGATCTGGCCGTCCCGCAGAACAGTGATGCGATCGCTGATGCGCTGGATTTCCTCCATGCGATGCGAGATGTACACGATCCCCACGCCCGCCGCTTTGAGGGCGTTGACCTGCGCGAAAAGCAGCTCGATCTCCGGCGCCGTCAAAGCCGCGGTGGGTTCGTCCAGGATAAACACCGCGCAGTGTTTCGAGAGGCCCGCGGCAATCTCGACCAACTGTTGTTGTCCGACGCCGAGTGTCTTGACGAGTTGGCCGGGTTCGACGCCCTCGAGCCCCACGCGGGCCAGCATGTTCCGGGCTTTGCGGTTCAGTTCCTGGTAGTCGATCCACCCGCAGCGGTGAGGCAACTCGCCCAGGAAGATGCTCTCGGCTACGGTCAAGTTGCCGATCAGGTTCAGCTCCTGCATTACCAACCGCACGCCCCGCCGCTCGCCCTCGATCTTGCTGGCTGGCGCATAGGGCTCGCCGTCGAGCGTCATGCTGCCCGATTCCGGCGCCGTCAACCCCGCGATGATCCGGGCCAGCGTGCTCTTGCCCGCCCCGTTCTCGCCCACGAGCGCATGAACCTCGCCGGAACGGACATCGAAATCCACGTCGATGAGCACAGGGGAGGCGTACGACTTGCGTAACGCCGTTGCCCGCAAGAGTGGATTGGCGGGCGTCATTCCGTCGTTGCTCGCTCCGCCTTGCACGCCGGCCATTTCACGGTCGTGAAGGCGGATTACTCGTCCTCGTTTGTGGGGCCGGGGCCGGCGCTGGCCTCAGACCAGCTTGTGCCGGCCGGGACCGGGCACGTCGGGGAACGGCAGGTCACCAAACTCGTACTTGTCCGGCCCAAGTTTGGTCTTCGAATTCAACGCTTGCTCCCACTCGACGGTCTGGCCGCTGTAGGCCGCCTCGCGGCCCATGATGCCGGTCAGGGTGCTTTCGGCGACATTCCTCGCTTCGTTGAGCGGCGCCCCTGCGCGGATGCTGGCGATCAGGTCCTGATGCTCCTGCTGGTAGGCGTTGACTTCCTGCTCGCGCCGGAACCGGAACACCGAACCGGTCGTGGGGCGGAGCCAATCGGCGCAATTGCTGGTGCCCTTCGTGCCCACGACCGCTTCGCCCACGCGGCCCTCGCAGTTGTCCATCTGCCGGCACTGGCTGATCATGCGCACACCGTTGGCGTATTCGAACTCGACGGCGAAGTGGTCATAGATATGGCCGTAACTCTTGTTAGGCCGGGCCTGGCGTCCTCCCATGCCGTAGGCCTTGATGGGGTGGTCGTGCATGACCCAGTTCATGATGTCGAGGTTATGCACGTGCTGCTCGACGATGTGATCGCCCCCGAGCCAGGTGAAGTAGTTCCAGTTGCGCATCTGCCATTCCATGTCGCTCCAGCCCGCCTGGCGTTCGATCACCCATATCACGCCGCCATTCCAGTAAGCGCGGCAGGAGAGAATCTCTCCGATCTCGCCGTCATGAATGCGTTTGATGACTTCGTTATAGCCGCGCATGTGCCGGCGTTGTGTCCCGGCTGCGATGCCCAACCCCTTTTGCTTCGCCAACTCCCCCGCTTTGAGCACCGTGCGCACCCCCGGCCCATCCACGCCCGCGGGTTTCTCCACGAACACATTCTTGCCCGCCTCGATCGCGGCCAGCAGTTGCGCCGGACGAAAATGCGGCGGAGTGGCCAGGATGACGTAGTTGATTTCAGGCACCGCCAGGAGCTTCTTGTAGGCGTCAAAGCCCGTGAACGAGAGTTCCTCCGGGATGTTGATCTGGAGCTGCCGGAGTTGTTCGCGGCACAGGTCGAGGCGATCCTTGAACAGGTCGGCCAGCGCGATCACCTTGATGTCCTTGCGTTCGATCTTCGTCCCCGGCGCGACGTCTTCGGTGTGGTAACCGGCCTGCGGATAAATCACCTTGGTGGCCGCGCCCAGGGCGTCCAACACCGCGCCGGTGCCGCGTCCACCGCAGCCAATCACGCCGATCCGGATCGGATCGTCTGCCGCGGCGTGGCTCGTAATGACGAACGGAAGCTGTGCCGCCGCCGCGGCGCCTCCTACCGCCAGCGACGAATGCTTAAGGAAATCGCGGCGCGAGAGACTCGTGGCAGCGGGGGCGGGAGGGGTTGCTTTCATAAATGAGACCGGAGCATGTTGGATTCGAGTTGTCGCCGATCTTATGCCCACCGGCACGGCGGCGCAATCCGAATCCGAACGAGTGACGAGTGACAAGTGACAAGTGACCCGTCAGCGGCGGAACCGGACGTACCAGGAAACGGCACGGCTGGTGGGCGAACGGAGTGTCACCCGCAGAAGGCCATTCGAGGCCTGCATCGACGACGTCACGCCCGCCGTGTTGTCGGCGACTGACAACAGAACCGCATCGGGCGACCAGGAGGCGCCCGCCGGCAGGACGATCCGCATTTCATAGGTGTCGCGGCCCACGAGGCGGCTTCGGCCGGCGAGGGTGTTCTTCGAGGCATCCCACTCTTCGCTGATGACATCGACGATGCCTTGGGTGATGTGCCTGGACGTGCTGATGAGCTGCGGAACAGGGGATTGCGGACGCACCGCCAGAACGCGGCAGGACCGCGCGGGCACGGTCACGCGCAGGCCCCCTGCCATCGGCGGCGCGAGTTGGTTGTTCCAGAATTCAAACGCGGCGAAGGTGGTGTTCGTCGCCAGACCGAGACGCTCGAGGGAACATTCGATGGTCCGCTCGTGGTCGTCCCAGTTGAAAACGCCGATCAGGTCGCGGCGGGGAGTTTGATGATCGTCGGTGAGAAGCCAGAGGCGCGGCAGCGGTTCGTCGAACAGGTCCACGGGGCGGGGTCGCAGGCCGTGGCTGGGCAGGGTGCGGGTGAGCAACTCGAGGCGCTCGGGAGGCAGGCCGGGGAGCCACTCGCTGTTGAGGCTCAACTGGCCGCTGATCGTGACCCAGGAGCAGATCAGGCGCGCGTGCTCCAATGGCAGGTCGGCGCGGACGTACAGCGGATCGGGGTCGTTGTACCAAACGCGCCCATGCAGGAAGTACTGCCGCGAGCCAAACTCCGGGCCGTGCAGCAGGTCCTGCCAGCGCGTGCCGTTGTCGGGCCCGATCCGCATGGCGTCCACCAATCCGAACGCGCCGCCGTAGGAGCGCATATTCTGGGGTGAGCAACAGCCGAGGATGAACACACCTGGGCCGGCTGTCTGACGCACCAGCTTGAGCCCCTCGCGATAGGCCTGGAGGTTGGTCTTGTCCGGGTCACTGAACACGGCGTCGCCCAGGCCATCCTCGACATACCCAGTGTTCACGTACACCTGTTTGGTGGCCGTCCCGGTCCAAAGCCCGTCCATTTTGAAATACTGATAGCCCCAGTCCTGCGCGATGCGCCAGACGTTCCGCCGGAGGTACTCGCGCACATCGGCGCGTGTCAGGTCCAGGCAGGTGCCGCCCCAGTCCGTTTCGTAGGGTTTGCCGTCCGCGCGTTTCACGAACCAATCCTGGTGATCCTTGAAGAACGGGTCGTAAGACGTGCCGGCAAAGGGCATGAACCAGAGCCCGGGCGTCAAGCCCAACCGCTTGATGCCCTGCGCGGCGGCTTTCATGCCGGAAGGATACGGTCCGTCCGGCGCGTGGGTCGTGAAATTGCGCTTCGGGCCGTTGGTGGTAATGCCCGCCTGCCAGCCGTCGTCGATCTGCATCACGGAGAAGCCGAACGGCGCCAGGTTCGTGGCGGCGAAGGCGGTTTGCTCGGCGAGGTGCTTCTCGTCGGAGGCGCCGCCGTGCGGCTGCGAATACCACGTGCAATAACCTGCTGGTTGCGGCGGCAGCTTGATGCCATGCACCCGCGCCAGCACGTCCGCCCAGGACTCGAGCCCGAGCCGCGCATCCTCGAAAAAGCCCAATGCGAACGTCTCCAAAGGTTCGGTCTTGCCCGGTCGAACGCGCAGCCGCCCATAGTCGATCTGCGCCCGCACGCGGACGGTTCCACCCGCGGCATCCGAAAACACCACTCCGCTTCCGCGGTCGAAAGTCAACCAGCCCCCGACCACTCCGCCACGGGAGATCGGTTCGGCCACCGCCAGCCAGCCATAGCTGCCCGGGTTCTTGTCGGGGGCCAACAGCCCGCCGGTCCCGAGCGACCGGAGTTCCGTGCCGGCCTTGGCGAAGTCCAGCGGCGCCGACAGTGTTTCGACCTTCTTGATCTCCAAGACGTTCGTGCCGCGGTTGCTCACACTCGACCGGAAGAGCGCGAACGGGAGGGTCGGGAATATCATCACGCTCTCCTGGTTGCCTCCCGCGTGAAGCAACTCGATCGCCTGCCCGCGTCCCAGCCCTGGATACTGCACGCTCACCACAGTAGCCACGCCGCCGCCCCCCGGAAACGCGGCATCCTTCACGAACCGCCGATGCGACTTCAGATCGATCATCGACAAGCGGCCCGATGCGGCGTCGAGCCTGACCTCGAGGATGAAATTCCGCAGGACCATCGGCCCCTCCTGCGCGAACACTCCGAGCGTCGCCAGCAGCACGGTCGCGGTTGTGATCAGGATGCGCATCGGCAGTGATGATGCGCCGCTGGGGCCGTGGGTGCAAGGCCGGACCCGGGGTGCGAGAAGAGGCGAGGGATCAAGCTGTCAGCGGACGGTCAACACAGGCACCGCGGGCATCAGAGGGCGACCTCGACCTGTTGAGTTTCAACCGTGAGCGGCAGGCCGCCTTCAGCCCGGACCTCCATACACAGTTCGATGGCCTCCCTGATATTCTTCAGGGCTTCGGGTCTGGTCTTTCCCTGGCTGACACAACCGGGAACGGATGGGCATTCGACCACCCACATTCCGTCTTCGTCGCGGTCAACAGTGATTGCGAATTTCAATCGGAATATTATGGCTTGTTGCGAGCAGCGCATCAAGCCTTCCGCCACGTCGCCGAGTCGCGACGCCGCGGCTCGGTGAGGGCTCATGAGAAGTCAGTTGGGGAGCGAAAGCTCGCCCTCGAACCGAGACCCTACCGCTCCGCGCGAAGGGAGACGATCGTGAATCCGGGAACCGCCACGGTCCCGGTCACGGGATCGCCCGGCTTTTCGCTGTTGTCGGTCTGGCATACCGCTTTGGGCGCGGGATCGGACCAACTGATCCGAGCCTGCGCTGCTTCCGCGGTGGCGCCGAAGAGTCGGACGATCCATGCTTTGCCGTCCTCGCTCGGCTTGAACGCGGTGATCACGACGTTCGCCGGCTCGATCGTCAGCCGCGAGGCCGCCAGCGCCGCGCCGGCGGCGGGCACAGCGAGCAAGGGTTGGCTGTAGCCGGCGCCGAACCGCGCCAGTGCGTCGGTGCCGCAGGGACCGTGCGGCCAGAGCGCATAGCGGAACACCGTTGGACCGTCCTGCTCGGCCCGGTAGTTCGTGTGCCAATGGTTGTTCATCGCCCAGGAATAGACCGTCTGGGATGGTTCGAGGCGATCGAGCCAAGCCTTCGGATCGGAGAGCGAGCCGATCAGGTTGGCCGTTACACCGCCGACCTCGACTAGCGGTGCGTCGGGAGTCGCCCAGGCGATCCCGAAGCCGTCATTGGACACATCCACCCAATGTTGGACCGTGAACCAGTTCTTGCAGGCACCCTGAATCTGGTCCGCCTCGGGCCGCACGACCGCCCATGGCACATCCATGCGCACCACGCCATTCGGCACATTGAAGCCGAAACCGAAATGCACACCTTCCTTGGTGCGAACCGGGAGCTTATCGACGGTATTGATCAGGTCGATACGATCAAGCCCATCGATCACGCGGACCTCGCGAGTCAACCGGCGGCAGCCGGGCGCCTCGGACTCGATCAAGAGCGAGGCCACGAGTGGACCGGCCTCTTGGACTTTGACCGTGACGGCTCCATTGCGCTTGAGCCCCTTGAGGTCGCTGCCAGGCAGGTAGAGGTAGTCATTGATGGCCACCGGCGCCTTGCCGTTCACGAGGTCGGCCTCGATTCCCTGGCAACGCAGGCTCGTGATCGCGCCCGTTCGTTCGTCCACGCGCAGGCTCACGCGCGAGGTGCGCAAGGTGTTGCCGCCGGCCTGGGCGGCCCCAGCGACAACGGGTTGGCCGGGGCCGAGCCGGAAGCGCTTGCTGCCCAGCGGCGGCACGTCCCTGGCGAGGAAGGCGAGCGCGCCCGAAGCGAGGCGTTGCGCGGGAACCGGCTGGCCGTCGGGTCCCTGGACGGCATAGCCCGCGAGGTTGAGTGTGGCGCCGGGTTCGGCGCTTTCGACGATCACCAGGTCGGTGCGCGCCCACGAGGTGGTATTGAACACATCCACAGCCTCGACTGTGTCGGCTGCTCCGCCCCGTTGTCCCAGCGCTTCCGCCAGCAACTGGCGTGACTGCGCCTGTGCGTCCACGGCGAAGGCCTGCTTGTATTTCCATTGATCTTTCACGAACTGCGCGTCGGGTTCGCTGATGCTGTTGTGCGCGCCCCAGGTGTGCTCGTCGTACAGAACGGCGTTGCGCCAGGCAGCGTTGAACCTGGCGGCGGGATAGACCGCGGGATTGAACATCGAGAACAGTGTCTCGGCCTGGGTGAGGCGCTCGGCGGCGTCGCGATTCAGAGATGTTTCACGGGCCGATGACGCGGCGCCATCCTCCCAGTAGGGCGTAAAGTCGCCTTGGGCTTGCGGCAGGCTCGAGCCATAACGCCGCTCGAAATCCCGAAACATCTCGGCGGTGGTGGCGATCACGAGCTTCGGGAAGGCGTGGGTCTCATTCCATTTCTTGACCGTGGCGGCGAAGTTGGGGTCGGGCGCGCCGTTGTCCCCCGTGCAATGGCGGACCTGGACCAGGTCATAGGGATACCCTTTGGCCTCGAGCTGGCCCAGGTACTGGTGCAATCGCTGGGCCGACTGAAACACCTGATAGTACCCGGTGCCCGTCATCCAGACCAGCACGCGATCACGTCCGTTTGGGCCGATCCAATAGAAGGGCTTGTCGCCGCGCGCGGCAATCGTGTGGCCGATGCGATCGCCGCCGTTCGGACCGATGGAAAAATACTTGACACCGCTATGGGCGAACGCCGGCACGATGCCCCAGGTGTAACCGGGCACATCGGTGATCATCGCCGACTCGATCGGCACGCCCGTGCGGCGGCCCAGTCGAGCCGCCCACCCCACCAACCGCAGCAATTCCTCCGGGCGGCAGAGGCCGGTGAGTTCGTTGCCGTAGAGGGCGTCCAGCCCGACCCAACCCAGCCTGACCGCCTCGAAGAACTCCTGTTGCCTGGCCGGAGCGGCCTGATTCAAATAGCTATCCACCGCCCAGAGCACTTCCGTGTTCCATTTGAAGCGCGCCCCCGGCGGGTTGCTTGCCGATTCGCGCGCGAGCCGAATGCCCTGTTCGAGGTAGCTCCATTGCGCGCGCTCGACGTCCGCCTGGCGATGGGTGTAGCCGATGTCAACGTGCGAGTGCGGCAGCAGGTACACGACCCATTTGCGGACTGGCTTGACCGTCACCGGCTGCGAGGCCGCCACCTTCCCCGCGGCTTCGACCGAGACGGTCAGCGTCGTCTCCTTCTCGACGGCGGGCAGTGGGACCTCGAGACTCTGCGATCCGCTCGCGAGCGGCGATTTCACCGGCTCCAGCCCTTCGATGCGAATGGTGGCATCCGTCGCCTCCGCCAGGTGGCGCACTTCAACCCGCAGGGTTTGGAGGAGCTTGCCGTCGCGCTCGACGAGAACCGGCTGGGCCTCGATCACATCGACAATCGTGCGGCCTTCGACCTGCCCCAACTCGAGCCCGGGGGGCGTTTCGAAACCGATCCAATCGTAGAGCAGCCAGCTCCCGCTCCGTGTCGCGATGCGTACCTCGTTGTCGCCCGGTTTCAACGCGCTCGCGGGACAGACAACCTCGAAGCTGAACGGTTTGGCTCGAGCCAGGTCCCCGTTGGCCGAGGCATCACCGCCGCCCTGGGGCAGCGATTTCTCGAACGTCTGGCCGTTGATCTGAATACGAAGCCTCGGCGGACTGCCGCTGTGGGTGTCCAGCAGGGCCACCTTCAACCGGCATTCGCCCTCGGGCGGCACGGTCTTGAGCGCAAACATGATCGTGAACGTGTGGGAGCGGCCCCCGGCCCACGTGTCCGCCGGCCCGGGATGCACGTACGGCCAGTCGCGCTTGGCCTCCGAGCGCCCCACCACGAAAAGCCCATCCGCGCGGAAGTCGCCAAAGTGGTTCGGTGCAAGGGCGAACTCGGCGTTGCCACGGTCAGGCTTGCCGATTTCCCAGAGCAAGCTTGACTCCGCGGCGGCTGCCGCCAGGGCGCCGGAGAGGCACGCAGCCAGGACCAGTCGGGTAAGGAACGTGGCGCGGTGCGGGGGACGACGGAGGATTGCTAGGGCAGGGGACCGAACCAGGGCAATTCGAGGTGTGCTCATGATGCTTCGAGGGGGAATCTGCCTCGCGCGTGCCCAACCCGCTTGCCAGTTTTTGGCGAAAGGCCAACTTTTCTTGTGAGGGAATGCTCAGCGTGTTCGCTCGAGCCAACGCGGCCGCGTGTGTTCACCCTCCCCTGGAACCCCTGACCAGTGACCCGTGACGAGTGACCCTCTCATCCTGCAAGGACAATATCTTACAGCCCAAGGTTGCGAGGGACGAGCTACCTTGGGGTGCTGACTGCGGGGGCAAACTACCCCGAAGGGGTTTTGGCATCTCCCACGCCCCCATCGAGCTTTGGTTGTAGGACCGGCCTCCCCATGAACCTGAAAGCGCCACCCTTGATAATCAACCACTTACGCATTTTGAGCTTCCTGGGTTCAAAGCGCGAATTCGTTCGTAGAATTCTCTCCTGGGGGAGAGGGCAGGCTTGGCCCGCCGTAGTCCCGAGCTGATCGTTCGCGGCTGCGACTCCGTTCGTCGCTCCGCGCAGGCTGGACGAAGGCGGCTGAGGGCGAGCGTTCTTCTTCCTTGACTGAGGTTGCCCGCTACTCGGCCTTGCGCAGCGTGAGAAAACTCACGTTGGCCGGTTTCCAACTTCGTGCGTTCAAGGGCCGAACCTTCACCACCCCCCGTCCTGGCCGGCTGACTTCAAGACGACCCAAGCCGATGTATTGGAAATCGTCCCACGACGCCGTTTTGGAGAGCGTCGCTTCGAGGCTCGGGCCGCCAGCCTCGATCACCACCTGCGCGTCGCCTTTGGCAGCGGCATAGCGGGCAGCGGCCTCATAAACGCCCGGCTGCGCGAATTGGACCTGCCATGAGACCCACTCCTGCGGATCGTCCCAAAACCCGATGCTGGATTGTCCGCCGCGTGACTCGACGCCCAGCTTGCTGCCGTTCAATTCGGCGGCGTCCGCGTTGAGCAGCAGCGTGCCGTCCGAGCCGGGGCGGATTATGGAATCAACCTGGAAGGAGACGAGGTTCAGCCCCTGGATTCTGAGGGCGTAAGCGTGTTCGCAAGGCCGTTCGTTGGGCAACACCACCGTCAGGCCTTCAGCATCCTGGGTCCAGCTCAGCTTGCCAGGGTAACCCAGCAGCGTGACGCTGGTGATCTTGCCCGACGGTCCTTTCGGCGCGAGGGCCAAGGTCCTGATGGTAACCTGCGCCCCCGGCCAATCCAGGCACAGTGCGTAGAGCGCGCCGTCCTTGGTCGTGAAACGGATGTCTTGTCCGGTGAACGCCTGGCGTTTGGTGTCGTTGAACGAGCCACCCACAACCTGGGTGGGACCCTCACCGAATAGTCTCCAAGGCCGCGTCCCGTAGAGTGCCTCGCCGTTCACCCCCAGCCATTGGCCGATCCCGAGCAGGATTTGCTCCTCCGGTTCCGGGATCGTCCCGTCTGGGCGCGGGCCGATGTTCAACAAGAGCGCCCCGTTCTTGCTCACGATGTCGATCAGGTCATCCACGATCGAATCCACTGTCTTGTAATCCTGGTTGGCGACGTAGCCCCAGGAGTTCTTCGCCACCGCCGTGTCCGTCTGCCAGAAGATGGGCCGGATGCGCGCCAACTGCCCCCGCTCGATGTCCAAAACCGCCGTTTTGGCGGGGAAGGCCTGGTTCTTGTAGTTAATGGCCACGCCGCGGTTCCACTGTTCGCCGCGGTTGTAATAGAACGCCGCGAACCGCTGGAGATACGGCTTGAACACCGGCTGCTCGATCCACCAATCGAACCAGATCAGCTCGGGCTTGTATTTATCGACGATCTCGCACGTGCGCACGAGCCAATCATCCAGATACGCCATGTTCGGCTGGGTGTTCTCCGGGCGCGCGGGTCCGTAGAGTCCGGCATAACGCGGATCCCGCACATCCGAATCGAACTTCATCCCCTGGTCGTAGAACCACCAATGTTCGGCCCGATGCGTCGAAGCGCAGAAGTGCAGCCCTTGCTTGCGGACCGCCCGCGAGAGTTCGGCCAGAATGTCGCGCTTCGGCCCCATCCTCGCGGCGGACCATTCTGTGAAACTGCAATCATACATCGGGAACCCATCATGGTGCTCGGCGACCGGCACGACGTACCGTGCCCCCGCGCGCCGAAACAACTCGGCCCACCGCGCGGCGTCAAACTTGTCCGCCGTGAAACGCGGGATGAAATCCTTGTAGCCGGCCGTGGCCTGGGAACCGTAGGTCTGCGCGTGATGCCGGAAGGCCTCCTCGTCGCGCTTGTACATGTTCCGTGGATACCATTCGTTCCCGAATGCGGGCACCGAATAGACACCCCAATGGATGAAAATGCCGAACTTGGCATCGAGGTACCATTGGGGCACCCGGTATTTCTCGAGGGACTCCCAAGTGGCTTGAAACGGCCCTTGCGCAATCCCCTTTTCGACTTGGTTGAGGGCGGCGTTCACCCTATCGACGGGCGGGAAGGCGTCGGCGCGGACCGCCGGCCCGCTGAGCAGCCACGAGGCAAGCGCGAGGAGCACGGCGCAAGCGAGGGCGCTGGACCGAAGGTGCCGCGGATGGAAGAGATTGAGGCGAGGCAAGAGCTAAAGCAAGGTCTCGATGGTCATAGGTTTCTCGGTCGCCTCAAATCTAACCAAGCTTCCCGAAACTGCAATTCCCAATCGTCCGGCCGCGCCGAACTCGTTCGTATCTCCATCCACGCTCACCGTCGCGGCCGGTGTCGTGACAAAAGTGGTCGTGAACAGGGTGCCGGTGTTCACTCCGAGACCGGCATTCTGCTTCGTAACTTCGCGTCTTCGTGTGAGGTTCTGCCGCTTCGCGCCTGCCCGCTCTCACAACCCTCGGCTTTGCGTTCTCTGCGTTCTTTTGTGGCTGCGTTCATCTGCGCCATTCTGCGTCAATCTGCGTCATTCTGCGGGCCCCCCCGTCCGGCCCTCCCGAAAAAACCGTAATAGAGTCAACCGAGTCAACGGAGTCATTGATCGCTGGTGCGGTCCTGGGCGAAGTTCGCGCTCACAGGCCGCGCTGCGGGCGGCGGCCGCGACGGACCGTGGGATTGCGCCCGCCCGCCATGGCGCGATGTGCCCCTCGCCGCGGCGACCAACCAACACGGGCACCACCGAACGGAATGACGACCGCATGACCTCGGCATGCCCAGCCTTCGCTGTCCGCCATAGCTTCAGCGTCGGCGGAAGCGCCTTCGCGGCTTCGCGTGAGACCTCCGCTCTCCCCTTTATCTCAACCCCCTGCCTTTGTGTGCCTTTTGCCTTTTGCCTTTTGCCTTTTTCCCTGCCATGAGCCCTTCCGGATTATCCCGAAAGAGCCTGAAATACGGGGGGATCCCAGTCGAAAAACTCCATCAAATCGTGCAAGAGATTAAGCCCCTGTAACTTACACTCAAAACTACCCTTTAGAGCACCGGTACAAATGGCCCTTGTAGCCGCAAATCAACTGCATCTATGCAACACCTAACCAACAACACCATCGTTCCCACCCTCCCCGACCACCGCCCACAAGCCATCCATAACCGCTTCCACCCCTGCCAGTCGCGCTTCATCAACGATCCCAGCCGCAAACGGATCGTCGAAAAATCGCGCCAGGTCGGCATCTCGCTTACCGCCGCTTGCGACCTCGTTAGCACGCCTTCACCGGCCCGCAGCTCCTGCAATACGTGGGTTTCCTCTCGCGATGGCTTCCAGGCCCAACTCCTCGACCAAGTAGCATCGGACGGACGTCAGTCCGATCATTCCGCGTCCCCGCTACGCGGTGCCGGCGGGATCGTCTGGGCCCGCGGACGGGTGCTTGACGTTCGGGAAGTATTTCCGAGCGCAATCGGGACAGATGCCGTGAGTGAAGTGCGCGTCGGAGTGCTGCTGGATGTAGGCCTCGAGCTGGGTCCAGTAGCCTTTGTCGTCACGGATTTTCTTGCAGCTCGAGCAAATCGGAAGCAAGCCGCTCAACAGTTTGACATTGGCGAGCGCGTCTTGCAGTTCCCGGATGAGCCGCTCGCGCTCCGCCTCGGCGCGCTTGCGGGCGGTGATATCGACGAACGTCATGGCGAACCGGCCACGCTCGGGACTGAAGGCCGCCACTTCGAGGTGCTTGTCGAGTGGCCGGCAATAGCGATCGAAATGGGCCGATTTGCCCGTTTGGGCTACGTCGCCGAAGGTCTGGATCCAATCGGGCTCGAGTCCGGGCAGCACCGTGCGCGCTGTCTTGCCGATGACCTGCGCGCGGGGCAGCCCCAAGAGGGCCTCGAACGCCGGGTTGACCTCGAGGAAGCGGTAGTCATAGGCGCGGCCCTGGGGGTCGCAGAGGATTTCGTGCAGCGCGAAGCCGCTGACCATTCCGTCGAACAGCCCGCGATACTGGGCCTCGCTGACCCGCAACTCGAGCGTGCGCGCCTCGAGGTAGTCCTCGACACGCAGCAAGGCGCGCTCGCGCAAAGCGCGCTGGCAAAGTGCGATGAGATAGGCGGGGTCCACCGGCTTCTGCACGTAGGCCGAAGCGCCCTCGCGCATGAAACGCGTGGCCAACTCCGGCGTGGTGTCGCCGGTCACCATCAGCACCACCGAGAGGGGATTGAGCTGCTTGAAATCGGCCAGGAGCCGGCCCCCGTCGATGTCCGGCAGATGGTAATCGAGCAGGACGACCTGGGCGGCTTGTTTGCGAAAGCTCTCGAGAGCCTCCTGCCCGGTCAGCGCGATGGCGGTGTCGTAGCCGTGGTTGGCAAAGACCATTCGCAGCATCTGGGCGAACGTGGGGTCGTCATCGACGACGAGCACCGAGCAGGGGGCCCGATGGCATTCGCCAGCCAGCACCGCGCGGAGCACATCGTGCCAGTGCTCGACTTCGAAGGGGATCGTGACAAACGCGTTGGCCCCCAGGTCCCGCGTGATGGCCCGGGCTTCCGCCCCGGCAAAGGTGGCGGAGATGACGATGATCGGCGTCTGGTTGAAAGCGCGGTACTCCGGCGAACGCAGCAGGTGACAGAACCGCCAGCCGTCGATCCCCGGCATGTAGAGGTCGGTGACCACCAGGGCTGGCGGCGGCTGATTGCGCATCGCGGCCAGGGCGTCCTCGGCGCTGCGGTAGGCCTTGACGGTCATGCCCTCGCGCTCGATGAGGGCCGTGAGCAAAGCCAATTGCGTCGGGTCGTCGTTGGCGAGCACGGCGAGGCCGGCACCCTTGAGTTTGTGCTCGGGTGTCATGAAAGCGGCTGGCGCGGCATTTGCATCGGCATGCTCGCGGTGTGGCTGGGGGCCGGCGATTCGGGGCCTGTCCGATGGCCAGCCCCGCCGCACCGCGCCGCAACTAAGACAAACACGGGGATGCTTGTCAACCCACACCGCTTGCCCTAGGTTCGCGCGATGTTCGATTCACTCAGCTCGAAGCTGCAGAACGTCTTTCGCGATCTGCGCGGGCTCGGCCGGATCACCGAATCCAACGTGGCCGATTCGCTGCGCGAGGTGCGGCTGGCGTTGCTGGACGCGGACGTGAATTTCAAGGTGGCGCGTGATTTCATCGAGCGGGTCAAAGAGAAGGCTCTGGGCGAGAAGGTCATCCAGAGCGTCCAGCCGGGCCAGCAGATCATCAAGACGCTCCATGACGAGTTGGTGGCCCTCCTGGGCGCCGAGAACGCCGCGCTGCAAACGGACGGCGCGCCGGCCTGCATCCTCATGGTGGGCCTGCATGGCTCGGGCAAGACCACCTCGAGCGGCAAGCTGGCCCGCTGGCTCCAGAAGCAGGGCCGCGCCCCGTTGCTCGTCGCCGCCGATGTGTACCGGCCCGCCGCCATGGACCAGTTGGCCACGCTCGGGACCAAACTTGACGTGCCCGTGGTCGTCAAAGCGGGCGAGACCGATGTGTTGCGGATCGCCCGCGAGGCCCTCGATTACGCGCGTGCCAACCAGCGCTCGCCGGTCATCTTCGATACCGCTGGCCGCCTCCAGATCGACGAGCCGCTGGTCCAGGAATTGGTGCGGCTGCGCGACCTGGTCCAGCCGAAAGAAATCCTGCTGGTGTTGGACGCCGCCACCGGCCAGGAAGCCGTGAACGTGGCGAGCCACTTCGACCGCGCGTTGCAGATCACCGGCGCGATCCTGACCCGGCTGGACGGTGACGCGCGCGGCGGCGCCGCCCTGAGCCTCAAGGCCGTGACGGGGCGCCCGATCAAGTTCGCCGGAGTGGGGGAGAAGCTGGAGGATCTCGAGCCTTTCCATCCGGAGCGCATGGCCTCGCGCATCCTCGGGATGGGGGACGTGGTGAGCCTGGTCGAGCGCGCCGCCGAGGCGGTGCAAGTCGATGACGCGCTCCGGTTGGAAGAACGGCTGCGCAAGGGGCAGTTTTCGCTCGAGGATTTCCTGGAGCAATTGCGGCAGCTTCGCCGCGTGGGCTCACTCGAGAGCATCGTGGGTTTGCTGCCGGGGGGGGGGGAAGCGCTCAAGCAGGCGGACCTGAGCAAGGGCGAGCAGGAGTTCCGCCGCATGGAGGGGATGATCTGCGCCATGACGCCCAAGGAACGCCGGTATCCCCAAATACTGAACGCGCGGCGCCGGTTGCGCATCGCCAACGGCAGCGGCGTCAAGGTTTCCGAATTGAACACGCTGCTGCAACGTTTTGGCCAGATGCAGCAGATGTTCAAGAAAATGGGCAAGTTCCAGAAGATGATGGCGCGGATGGGCGGCGCGCCGCCCCCGGGTCTTTTTCGCCGGTGACGCTCGGGCATGGCGATCGATCTGGCCATTATCGTGCCGGTCTTCAACGAGGCTGAGAACGTGCTGCCCCTGGCGCGCGAGGTGGCCGCGGCGATGCGCCTCGAGACGCGCGCTTACGAATTGCTGTTCGTGGATGACGGCAGCACCGATGCCACCTGGGAGCGCGTCCGGGAGGCCTGCCGCCAGACCCCGCACACGCGCGGGCTGCGCCTCGAGCGCAACTCCGGCCAGAGCGCGGCGCTCTGGAGCGGCCTGGGCGCCACCAGCAGCCCTTTGATCGCCACGCTGGATGGCGACCTGCAGAATGATCCGGCCGAACTGCCGCGCCTGCTGGCCGCGCTGGCCGAAGCGGACTTCGTCTGCGGGGTGCGCGTCAAGCGCCAGGATCACTGGCGGCGCCGCGCCTCGGCCCGCGTGGCGCGCTGGGCGCGCCGATGGGTGCTGGGGGTGGACTTTCAAGACATCGGCTGTGCCCTCCGGGTTTTTCGGCGCGAAGTGCTCGGGGGCGTGTTCCCGTTCAATGGCTTGCATCGGTTTCTCCCGGTCCTGGTGGCGGGGGGCGGATTTCGCACCCGGGAGCTGGCGGTGAACCATCGCCCGCGCCTCGCCGGGGTCTCGAAGTACGGGACGTGGAACCGGCTTGGGCGCGGCATCCTGGACCTGCTGGCGGTGGCCTGGTACCAGAAACGCCGGCTGACCACGCTGCGCGTGGCCGAGGCGTGCGGCCGGGATTGAGCCCGAGGCCGCCTCCTGGTGGGGCGGGCTGGTGCGCGGCGGAGCGCGTCATGAATCCCAACGATGAGCCGCCAGGGTCCCCGGACCTGGAACGCTGGTTTTCCGGCCGGCGCTTTGCGCTGGTGCTGGCGATGCTGATCGCGGCCGCGTTTCCCGGGGTTCTGTTCGGGGGACAGGCGTTTTTCTACCGCGATCACGGGGTGCTCGCCTATCCGACCGTCTTTTACTTCCAGGAGAGCATCTGGAGGGGAGAGCTGCCGCTGTGGAACCCGTTGAGCAATTGTGGCACGCCTTTCCTGGCCCAGTGGGGGACGATGGTCTGCTATCCCGGGGCGCTGTTCTGCCTGCTGTTTCCGTTGCCCTGGGCGCTCGGTGTGTTCTGCCTGGCGCATCTTCTCCTGGCGGGGCTCGGGATGTTCAGCCTCGCGCGGCGCTGGACCGGGAGTGGATTCGCGGGCGCGCTGGCCGGTGTCGCGTTCGTTTTCAACGGCATCACCCTTTCCTGCCTGTTGTGGCCCAACTACCTGGTGGCGCTGGGTTGGATGCCCTGGGTGGTCCTCTGCGTTGAACGCGCGTGGCGAGAGGGCGGCAAGGCGATCGTCGTCGCCGCCCTCGTCGCCGCAGCCCAAGGCTTGGCGGGGGTGCCCGAGATAATCCTCTTGACCTGGATCGTCTTGGGGGTGTCGTGGCTCGGGAGTGCTTCGCTTGCGTTGTGGAGTGGCCCTGGAAGCCAACGTGCCAACCGCCCGGCCGCCGCCGCTTTGGCGCGCTCGTTCGGGCGTCTGCTCCTGGTCGTGGTGCTGTTGTTGGGCCTGATGGCGGTCCAGACCCTCCCGTTTCTTGACCTGTTGGCGCACTCGCAGCGGGGCAGCTCTTTTGCCACCGCCAAATGGTCCCTCCCGCTCTGGGGTTGGGCGAACCTCTTCGCACCGCTGGTGCATTGCTATCAGACCACGCAAGGGCTGTTCTTCCAGCACGGGCAGGAGTTCTTTTCCTCGACGTGGCTGGGCGCCGGGATGTTGGTGGCGGGCGCGTGGTGCGTCGGACGCGTCCGCCGGGGGCGGGTCTTGTGGCTGACGGCGCTTGGGTTGCTGGGGCTGGCGCTGGCGTTCGGCGAGGAGGGCCCGCTTTACCGCGGCCTGCGTTGGGCCCTTCCGATCGCGGGAGTAGCCCGGTACCCGGTGAAGTTCCTGCTGCTAACCGGCTTCGCCGTGCCGTTGACCGCTGCTTATGCGCTCAATCAGTGGGTGAAATTATCCCCGGCTGCGCGACCTCGGGCCGCCAGACAGGTCATGGCGTGCGCCCTGGGGATGGTGGTTTTGATGGGCGCCGTGCTGTGGGCCTCGCACAGCGCTCCGACGCCGATGGAACAATGGGGGGCGGTCTGGCGGAACACGCTCGTGCGTGCCTGCTTCCTGGCGTTGTTCGTGGCGGCGTGGTGGTGTTGCGGTTTGGCTGGCAACGCGCGGCGCCAACTGGCCGCCGCCTTCGCGCTGCTCGCGGTCGTGTGGCTGGACGCGCGCACGCACGTGCCGTGGCAGAACCCGACGATCCCGGCGGCGGCTCTCCGTCCTGGGCTCACCGAGCTTTCCCCCCCCCCTCGCTGGGGTGACGGGCGCGTCCTGATCTCGCCGCGAGGCGAGGAGAGCCTGTTGCGCAGCCGTGTGGCGGACTTCCAGGCCGATTTCCTGGGCAAACGCCTCGCGCTGTGGTCGAACCTCAACCTGCTCGAGGGTGTCCCGAAGGTCAACGGCGCCGCCACGCTGCAACTGCGGGAGCAGGCGCAGGTCCAGGCCATGCTCTACTCGAGTCCTGCCGCTGACCTGCCACGCCTCGCGGACTTCCTCGGCGCGCGGTTTGTCACCTCGCCATCGAATGTGGTGGCCTGGTCGCCTCGGACCACGGCGTCTCCCCTGATCACGGCCGGGCAGCGCCCGGTCTTCGTTTCGGATGCCACGGCGCTGCGCGATCTGGCTGAGCCGCACTTCGACGGACGGCGCGTCGTTTATCTGCCTGAAGAGGCCCGGACGCAGACGCGCACGACCGACGCGGCGGCGGCCCGCGTGCTGCCCGCGCGCTTCAGCGCGCATGAAATCGAGTTCGAAGTGATCGCGCGCGAGCCCGCCTGGGTGGTGATCGCGCAGTCTTTTTACCACCGATGGCAGGCGGAAGTGAACGAACGGCCCGCGCAGTTGTGGCGCGCCAACCACGCGTTCCAGGCCCTCGAGGTCTCGGCCGGGCGCAGCCGCGTCCGCGTTAGCTACCGGGACACGGGATTCCATGCGGGCGCAGGCCTTTCGCTATTGGCCCTCGTTGCGTGCGCGGGATTGTGGGTCCGCGCCCGCGGACGCGTTGGCGCGGGGCTGGACGCTTAGCCCGAGCCTCCTGGCCTTACCGTTTCTCGGACAGTTTGCGGAAGTATTGCTCGATCGGACCACGGTAGCCCGGCGGCAACCGCGTGCCATCCAGCGCCGTGACCTCCGTTTTGTCGTCTTCCGGACCCGGCTTGACCGAGACCTCGCCGGCGAAGGCCTGGAGCTGATCCAGCAAGCGGCGGAGAAGTTCCAACTCGAGCGGCTGCTCGCCTTTCTTCAGCGCTTCTTCGAGTGCCACCACGGCCTGGCGTCCGGCCTGGTTGCTTCCGCCCTTGTTCGGGAATGCGCGCTGGAGGTTGTAGAGCGCCTCGCGCCCTTGTTTGGCTTGGTCTTCGCGCGCTGGCGGGCGCTGGCTCTCGAGTTGCTTGAGCAGACTATCGAGTTGCGCCAGCCCGCGCTCGAGGCCCGCCTCTGAAGGTTCATCGCCCGAGGGCTGGCCGCGTTTGGAGGGCTGGCTCGCGCCGGGCTTGCTTTGGTCGAAAGCGCGGGCCACCTGCTCGAGGCCCTGCCTGGCTTGGCCGGCTGCCTGGCGGCGCGCGTCCGGGCTCAAGGGTCCCTGCAGTTGACTCAGGGCCTGGTTGGCCGGCTGCAGGTTCTGGTCCTTGAGCGACTCGCTCAAGGCCGGTCCAAAAGCGCCGCTCGCCGGGGACTGTTCAGCGATCTTCTTGAGCTGCTGGAGTGTGCTGCCTGCCTCGGCGGCAGTCTGGCGTGAGGCTTGCTCAGAAGGGCCGCCCCCGGGACCGGGATTCTCGCACTGGCCCAGGCTCGTGGCCTGTTGCTCGAGGGTGCGGCGCAGCCGATAGGCATCGGCGAGTTGGCGCGCGGCTGATTTCTGCTGCATGGCCGAGGAGAGCTTCTGAACGCTCTCGGTGGCCGTGCCGACCTTCTGGCGGGCATCGGGGGTGCGCTTCGAGAGGTTCTCCGCGGACTGTGCCAGGGCCTGCTCCGCTGCCTGGGCCTCGCTCTTGGCGGGTTCGAATGCGCGCGGATGCGCCTGCCGGAAGCGTTCGAGGGATTCCTGGATGGTCTTTTCCTCCGCTGCCAGCCGGGGGAAATCGTTCGTCACACGCGTCGCGTTGGCGCGATCTCCGAGCGCGCGTTGCTTCTGCGCCAGGTCTTGCATGAAGTTCTCGGCGGCCCTGGCCTCGTCGCGGAACTCGGCGATTTCCTTGAGCAGGTCGCTGGCGGCGCGGGCCGACGCCACGTCGTCCTCGGCGCGCTCCTGGAACTCTTCCGGGTGGTCGGTGACGACGCGCTTGAAGGCCTTGCGGGCGGCGGCGAGGCTGGCCAGGGCGCTGCGCTCCTGGGTCTGGGCCTCCTGCAGGGATTCCTGGCGGAGCGATTCGCTCGCCTGCGCGGCGGATTTCATGGCGGCGTCGAGGTCTTCCAGGGCCTCGAGAATCACGGCGCTGTTGAGGCGCGAAACCATGCCTGCGTGCAGATGCAACGCTCCCTTGCCGACGTCGGTCTCGGCGGCGGCCAGTTTGTTGCGGTCCTGCTCGCGGAGGTGCTCCGACTCGGGCGGATTCTGTGCGTGGTGGTGGGTTTGCCGGATGATGAGCCGCTGCTGGCTTACCAGCGCGGAGAGTTCATCGAGCATCCGCGCGGCCTGGCCGTCGGCGCCGCCGGGCAGGCGTTCAAGCTCCTCACGGAAAGGGGCGACCTCGACGAAATAGACCTCCGAGACGTAGCTGTTGGTGGTGTGGGTCGTCGCGCGGGCGTAGTAGGCCACCACGTCCCAGTCCGAGAGGTTCCACTCCGCCAGATTGATCGTGGGCCGATAGACGCCGAAGCGCGGGTCGGCGGGGGCGGGAAGTTCGTGAACCATCTCCGCGCCCCCGTTAACGGTGCTCAGCCAGGTGACGGCCCGCAGCCGCTCGTTGGCCGCGGCCTCGATTTGCAGCGGCACGATATCAACGCGCGTGGCGCGCACGTCCTGCCCCGGATCGACAATGCGTACTTCGCCCCACGGCTGGCGTTGTTCGACGGCCTTTTCCGGGGCCGGGAGTTCCAGCGGCGGCTCGGGCGGTTTTTGGGGTTGGACGCTTTGGCGCGCCTCCTGAGCGGCGCGCAGCCGTTGCCAGGGATGGAACCGCGAATACACCGCGAGGGTGAACGCCAGGAGCGCGGCAAAGACTCCCAAGTGCAGCAAGCTGCGGCGTGAGGAGAGCGGCACCGGGGCCCGTTCGAGCGTCAGGATGCGTTGCGCCTGACGGGCGATGCGCCGGTAGAACGGCTCGATCTCGGGGAGGCGCCGATTCTGGGACAAAGAGACGAGCGTGTGGACGCGATCCAGCAGTTTGGGCTGGCCTTGCTCGAGCAGGCCGGCCAACCGCGGGCGATCGAGCGGTTGTGTCTGGACGGCGATGGCCAGCACGAACCAGGCGACCAGGGTGCCCAGGGTAAGCAGGGCTGCGATCGCCTGCGCCGCCCCAATGTTGGTCACCCAACCGCGGATGGCGGCCACTCCCAGGAGCAGAAAGCCGAGTGTCGAAATCGCGCCCAGGGTTCCGGTGTGTTGCCAGAAGCGCAGCCGACGCCAGGCCGAAGCGGCGCGGCGCAAGTTGTTCTCGACGGTTTGACTGCCGGTGCTCATGCGGGCTGGTTCAGGGGTGCTGCGGCCTCAACTGGGTCCAGATCATCTCCCCCAGTAAACCCGCCATGCCGGCGACCAGCAGCCACCACCAGATGCGCTGCTCCAACATCGCCGCCCGCGAGATGCGCGCGGGCGAGCCGAGTGCGACCTGGTCAGCGGCCCGGCCTTGCCGCTCGAGTTTCCAAAGCTTGAGCGCTTCAGGCGCCTCGAGGTAGGTCAGCTCGGACTCTTTCGGGTTCGGGTTCACGCTGATAAACCGTTCAGGCTCGGGCGCGTTGTCGTAGCTCATCGCATAGATGCCAGGCTGATCCGGCAACCGCACTTGGGCCTTGCCGTGAACGACCGGCGACCGGCGCAGTTCGCGCTGCCCGTCGCGGAGGACGACCTCTTTCACGGCCGCGTCGGGTGGGGGAGTGACCAGGGCCGTCGACCCAGGTTCGTAATCGAGGGGAGTCGTTTCGCCGGGCCGGGCGTTTTGGAGGCAGAGGTCCAGAAACGGGATGAACGAGACGTGGCTGGGCCACGAGCTCTGGCCGCGATCGAGCCCGAAGCCGAGCACAAAGAGCCGGCCTGGGAAGCGCGTGCCCTGGAAGAAGAGGCCCTCGCCCGAGGAGGAGAACAACAAGGCCATGCCTTCGAGCGGCTTGATCCGTTGGGGTTGCGCGATCGTGATGTCAAGCAGTTTCCCGTAATCGGCGGACAGGAACGGGCGGAAGATCGGATGGTTCGAGACGAAGTATTCGATTCGCTCGGGTTGCTCGGGCTTGGCCTGGCCTGGCCGGCCTACCTCGAAGCCGAGATCACGCAGGGCGGCGCCCGCCGCCAACCCGAGCCGGTTGACCACCAGAAACACGCCGCGTTGGTTGTTGAGATAACGCTCGACCAGGGTGCGAACCTCGGTGGACTGAAGATAGCTGCTCTCGAGCACCAGCACTTCGGCTTGCCGTGCGGCGTCGGCCTCGCCGTCGAGGCGGGTCGGATCGAGGACGCGCGCGGCCCAGCGCCCGCGCATCACCTCTGGCGAGAGCGCCAGCCGCAGATACGGGGACTGCGCCAGCAACGCCACCTTGCCCTCGCGCACAGGCGGCACGGTAAAGTACACGCGATTGTCCGCCGCCAACGCGTCGGGTTCGCCCGCGACGGTCACCTCGCCTTGGAGCCAGCGTCCGGGCGCAGCCTCCCACTGGGCCTGCAACGCCACGATCCCCGGTTGGCCGGCCAGGGGGACCGACCGGGTGACGATGGTCTCCTGACCCGAGCGCACCGAGACGGTTGCGTTCGAGGCGGGACTCGAGCAGGCGAGATTCACGCCAAGTTGAAGAAGCGCTTTGTCACCCAGGAAGATACGCTGCCATTGGGCTTCGGACAAGGCCAGGTTGGGGGCGTTGCTGGCCCCCGGTCGGGAAAGCTCGACCTCGACTTGCTCGAGGAATGGCGGCGTGGTCAGGTTTTCCTTCCATTGGTTGGCCTGGCTGTCGCCCAGGAACACGATGCGCTTGCGTTCGCCCAGGGAGTTGGCGAGCAGGGACTGGGCCATGCGAAACGCGGCCAGGTAAGCCCCGCGGCGGAAGGACGGCTGGATCGCCCGTACTCGCCGGCGCGCGTCCTCCCGGCTGTCGCTCAACGCGACCAGGGCGCGCGGTTGATCGGTAAGCTCGACCACGGCGATCTGGATGTCCTCGCCGGCGCGGGTCAACTCGGTGACGAGGCGCTCGCGATCCTGGGTGAATCGGTTTGCGGCTTGCTGGCTCAGCGTGTTGTCCAGGATATAGACGCGGCTCTCGCGGATCACCAGCCGGCTGGCTTCCTGGAGATAGGGCCAGGCGAATGCCCCAACCAGCAGGAGCAGCGCCAACGCGCGCAGCAGCAACAACAGCACGTCTTGCAGACGGAGCGGACTGCTCCGCGGCCGCGGGCTGTCGTCCAGGAACCGGAGCGTGGAAAACAACAGCCGGTTGGTCTCGACGCGCCGGCGCAGGTGGAGCCAAACCGGGGCGGCCAGCGCCAGGGCGCCCATCCAGAGCCACGGATTCAGGAACGAGAACGCCATGACGCTACTTGAGGCGCTTGCGCTGAGCCAGAAAGAGCGCCAGCGCGCGCCACGGATCGGCGTCGGTGCGCACGACGCAGTGTGGCATCTCGAGGCTGCGGAACAACTCCTGGTGCGCGGTCATGAACCGGTTGAAGCCGGCCAGGTAACGGTCGCGGGCGGCGGCTGGTGTCACGATGCGCCGTTGGCCGGTCTCGAGGTCTTCGAAGATGCGCGCGTCGGTGAACGGGAACTCGAGCTCATCGCGGTCCAGCACCTGGAAGACGAGGCACTCATGGCCGTGGAAGCGCAACTGCTTGAAGTATTGGGCAAGCGATTCCGAAGGCTCGAGCAGATCGGAGAAAAACAGCACCACGCTTCGCCGGTGGATCAGCCGGACCGTATGCTCGAGCAGGCGCGCGAGGCGCGCGCCGCCCGCGGGACGCAGCGCCTCGAGGCGGCGGAGCACCAGGCCCAGTTGCGTCTGCCGCTGCGACGGCCGGATGAACTCGGGCGCTTCAGTTTCACGCTCGAGCGTTACCATGCCTGCCGCATCGTTTTGGCGCAGCAGGAACCAGGTGAGCGCGGCGGCGAGCAGGCGGGCGACCTCGAGTTTCGAGCCCCAGGCCTGGCTGCCGCGATAGGCCATCGACGCGCTGGTGTCGCACACGACGTAGAATCGGAAGTTCGTTTCCTGGAGATAGCGCTTCGTGTAGAGGCGGTCGGTGCGGGCAAACAGCCGCCAGTCCAGATGCCGCAGATCGTCGCCGGGTTGGTAATCGCGGTAGTCGCTGAACTCGACGCTGAAACCGTGAAAGGGGCTCTCATGCAGCCCGGCCAGGAACCCTTCCATGATGTACCGCGCCTTGAAATCGAGCCCTTCGAGCGCCGCGAGCGTTTTGGGATCGAACCGCTCGGCGAGCGACCGTTGCGTGGCGGTGGCGGGAGTGGATGAACTCGTGGCCATGGGGCGGGGTTCAGGGCGGCCCGCCTGGGGGTGGCCTATTCTCCGCGGGGCACATCGTGCAGGAGTTGTAGGATGATCTCGTCGGCGCCCTTGCCTTCGGCGTCAGCCTGGAAGCTCCGGATCATGCGATGGCGCAGCACCAGCGGGGCCAGTGCGGCGACGTCCTCGCAGGCCACGTTGAAGCGCCCCTGAACCGCCGCGCGCGCGCGACCGGCCAGGATGAGGTATTGGCTGGCGCGCGGGGAGGCACCCCAGCGGACCCAGCGGCGAATGTACTCGGGAGCGCTGGCATCGTTGGGACGTGTGGCGCGAACGAGGTGCACCGCGTAGTCCACCACATTCGGCGCGGCGGGGACGTGGGCAATGGCTTCCCGGAAGCTCAGGATGTCCTCGCGCCCGAGGACGGGGCGGATGCGCTCCAGCGGCGTGAACGAGTGCTGTTCGACCAGGCCGCGCTCGTGCTCGAGCGAGGGATAATCAATCAGCAACTCGAACAGGAACCGGTCCAGTTGGGCCTCGGGCAGCGGGTAGGTTCCCTCCTGTTCGATTGGGTTTTGCGTGGCCAGCACCACGAAGGGCTCCTCGAGCCGATAGCACTTGCCGGCCACGGTAACGGTCTTCTCCTGCATGGCCTCGAGCAGGGCTGCCTGGGTTTTCGGGGGCGTGCGGTTGATTTCATCGGCCAGGAGCACCTGCGTGAAGACCGGTCCCTGGATGAACACGAACTGCCGTCCGCCCGTCGCTGGGTCCTCCTGGAGAATCTCCGTGCCGGTGATGTCCGAAGGCATCAGGTCGGGCGTGAATTGAATGCGGGCGAACCGCAACTCGAGCGCGCGCGCCAGGGCCTGCACCAGGAGTGTCTTGGCCAGACCGGGAACGCCCACCAGCAGGCAGTGGCCGCGCGAAAACAACGCCAGCAGCGCCGCCTCGACATCGGCCTCGCGTCCGACGATCACCTGGGCGATCTCCTGTTGCACGTGCCGGACTTTCTCGGGCAGAGATTCCAGGGTGGTGGCGAGGGCTTCCACCGACGGCCGCTGGGGAGGGGACTCGGCCGGTGGCGATGTGCTCGTTGGTTTCATGAATGATCGTCGTTGGATGCTGCGGGCGCAAGCTTGCCTTCGAACCGCGGAAGGTCAAGCGGGATGCGGGCGGAAGGCGGAAGGCGGAAGGAAGAAGGAGGAAGGATGAGGGAAGAAGGGGTGAGGCGAGTTATGGGTTAGGAGTTATGAGTCATTCGCGTTCATTCGCGTTCATTCGCGGTTGACAGTTTGTGACTTCCTGGCGTTCTGCGTGTTCCGGTGGCCAACTCCGTCCATGCAAGCCTGCGGCGCTGCAACCCCTCGCGGGGTACGTCCGATCATTCTCTCGCATGCGAGCGGCTTTCGGGCGTCAGAGGCTTCAGGCGCAGATCGGCCACACACTCGAGATGCTGAGTCTGTGGGAACATGTCCAGCGGGATGATTTGCAGCAACTGATTGCTCCCGCAACTTGCGCCGCCGCCGCCAACTAACGCTTCTTCAGTTGTTCCGCCGTCAACTTGCGGCTGAACTCCCACAGTTCCTTCGTTTCCAGGTCGTTGGCTGTTCCAGCGATGACATGGCCGATCAGACTGCGAATGACGTGCGCCTCGTCGGCCTTCAACTTGAGCGTGTCCACCAGGCTCCGGGCGAGGGCCGCAAAGGTGTTGCCGTTGAAATTGCAGAACGGGGCGAGCCGATGACATTCCCGGCACAAGTCCGCCGCTTCATCCAGGAACATCTCCCGCCGATGATTCTTCTCCCAGAGTTGGCGGGTGCGGTAGTGACCGTCGCTGGTGGGCTTATGGAGGGCCTTCCTGGGCTGGCAGAGGGCGGCGTTCGTGGCCGTGACAAACTCCCAGTCAAACAGTTCAAGCCACGCCCTTTTCACGCCGCCGCCTGAGACCGCGTTTAATCTTCTGGAGCGTGCCGACGCCCTCGCTTTGGAGATGACCTTTGCCCGTGACGGCATACACCGGCGCTGCCGAGAAACGATGCTGAATCTTCAGCCCGTCCCGCACCACGCTCTGGAGTAATTTGCGTTGCGCTTCCGTCACGAGACAAAGTTAGCATTCACGGCCACGCGTCACAAGGCGTAATCAACGGCCTACGTCAACAGCAGCTTCCCGAACCGGATCGTGGCTTGGGATGCAGTCAGGGGTGCCATGCGGTCAGGGTATCGACGCAGCCCGCGTGCCCTTTGAAGCGACGGTGGCCTTACGAATTGACCGAGGGGCAGAAGAAGGGGGCTCAGGGCTTGGAGTCTTCAGGCGCAAATCGGCCACACACTCGAGGTGTTGGGTCTGTTCAATCCGACCTCGAAAACACCTTACCGCCCGAGGTGCTTCGAGAAGCTGCGCTCAGCAGTGCGAGGGTGTGCTCCAGGGTGTGTCGGACCTGGACGTTTGTCACATTAGCTCTCACCCTGTGTATCTTCCTGCTTGACGTATGGCTGGATTCGCGTCGGCCCAAGAAGTGATGCCTCTCCAAGTCTTTGTGCTCTGTGCTTTCTTTGCGGTTGATCCTCCGTCCAGGCAAACTTTCGGCGCTGCAACCCCTCGCGGGGTAGGTTGGGCAGATTGCGCTGGTCACCCAGAGTAGCTCGTTCCTCGCAACTCTGGGCTTCAAGCTGGGCTCCCTTCGGGATGCCCTGGCACGCAAGTGACGAGTGACAAGTGACGAGTGACGATTCGCGTTCATTCGCGGTTGACAGTTCGTGACTTCCTGGCGTTCTGCGTGTTCCGGTGGCCAACTCCGTCGCACGGTAGCTCGTTGCTCGCAACCCTGGGGCTTGAGGATGGCTCTCTTTGGGATGCCTGGCCACTGGGACCCTCCGTGCACAGCCTGAGTCGCGAACTGCAGTTGGCCGTTCGGCTCAGGTCGGTAGCCCGCGCCGGGCGCGGCTATTCCTGCACAGGCAGGTTCAGTTGCGCCTGGAGGGTGACATCCACGGAGGCACCGTCCGGTGCCAGGCGCGGGACCACATCGAGCATCGGCCCGAAGGGCACTTGCTCATCCGAGCCCGGCACCGTCTTGAGTTCGACCATTTGGATTTGCGCCTGACGACCGTCCGCCGTGGAAAGTCTGGGCGCCGAGAGAATATCCACGCCCGGTGTTCCCTCGAGGTGTTTCAGCAACGCCCGAGCTTCAGCCGCGGTCAGCACTCCCTGCTGCGAGGTCTCTTTGCCGGCGGCCTGGAATCGCTCGAGCCCGCGTCCCGCGAGGACCTCGTCCGGGGCCTCGACGAACATGGCCTCGAACATGACCTGACCGGCCGCGCCATCCGGGGCGATGCGCGGCGTCAGCAGAACCAGGACGCGTCGGCCTGGCTTGACGCTCCAGCCGCCGGTCAGCAGCGTTTGCGCGTCCCCCACATTGGCTTGGACCCGCGCAACGTACGAGCTGACGAACGCGGAACTGGCGGGCGGCGTCACGGTGGCGGCCGCGGCGGCGGGGAGCGATGGCGCGGTGGCTTGGCGGAGTTCCTGGCGCAGGGCGCCTACCCGCCCTCGGAGGCGCAGGAGTTCGAGGTGTTCGCGCCTCAGGCGTTCGAGTTCGTCCGCGTCCACCTTGAGTTTCGACAACCGTTCGTTCTCCGCGCGGAGGCCCTCGAGTTGGCCCAGTTGAGCTCGCAGGGAAGTGATCTCCGCCTGCAGGCGGGCACGCGACCGGTATTCCAGCAGGATCAGCGGCGCCAACACCGCCGCGACGATCAAGCCCGCCACCGCGGTTTTGAGTTTGGTCATGGACATGAGTCTAAACCAACTCGGCGAAGGCCGCCTCGGATTTCTCCGTGGCGTAGGATCGCAGCAGCGCGGCGTCGTCGAGCGTCATTCCATCCCTATAACAGCCGCCGAGCTCCGAACCGCACAAGAATGTTCTGCCTTGTCGGTCACGGTCGGCTGGCTATCGTTGGGTGTGCAACGATCGTTTGCCCCACAGGCGCCATCTGCATGAGACCGGGTTCGACGCTTTCGCATCTCCTCTCCGAGTACGGCATGGTGGGCGTGCTGGTGTTGTTGTGCGTGTATTACAGTTGGGTGACCTACTCGGAGCAGCATCCGTCCGGGAGCGCCGGGGGCCAGGAGTTGGCGCGGGAGGTCCTGAACCAAACCTCTGCGGGCGCGCGCGTGCTGCTCGTGGTTGGCGACAACCCTCAGGATGCCGAGTTTTGCGAGGCGGCGGCGGCGGCGTTGAAGCGGTCGGACCGCGTTGTGGTGGCAGCCGTCCGAGGCCAGCCGGCCGACGCGCGACGCGTGCTCGAGAAGCTGGCCGGCGAGGGCGGGGGATTGGCGGTCATTGGCTGCAATCAAGTCACTGCCTCCTGGTCGGTGTTCGAGAATCTTGGGTCGCGGTTTCCGGCCCTGGCCGGAGCGCGCCTGGTGCGGCCGGCGACGTATCGCTGGCCCAACTTTCTCAAGGCAGACAACCTGCTCAACGTTGCCAATCAGATCGCCGTGATCGCCGTCATCGCGATTGGCATGACCGTCGTGATCATCACCGGCGGAATTGATTTGTCTGTCGGCAGTTTGATCGCCCTCTCGGCGGTCTTGGCGGCGCTGGTTATCCGCGACGCGGCGGGGGCCGAGCAGGCGTCGAACTGGGGGATGGCGCTAGCCTGCGCGGCGGCGGTGTTGCTTTGCGGTTTGGTGGGACTCTTCTCCGGGCTGATGATCACGGGGTTCACGATCCCGGCCTTCATCGCCACGCTGGCCACGATGCTCGTGGCGAGCGGGCTGGCGTTCATCCTGGCCAAGGGGCAGTCGATTTACCAGGTCCCGGACTCCTTTACCTGGCTGGGCCGCGGCGCCACCTGCGGACTGCCCAACGCGGTCTGGCTCATGGTGGGGCTCTACGCCCTCGGGCATCTCTTGATGACGCGCACGGTGCTTGGCCGCTACCTCTACGCGGTGGGCGGGAACGCCGAGGCGGCGCGCCTCTCGGGTGTGCCGGTCAAGCGGGTTTTGCTGTTTGCCTACACGCTCTGCGGCGCGTTGGCGGGCCTGGGCGGCGTGGTCATGGCCTCGCAACTCAAGAGCGGCGCCCCGACCTATGGCCAGATGTACGAACTCTACGTGATCGCCGCGGTCGTGGTCGGGGGCGCTTCGTTGTCGGGCGGGGAGGGGAAGGTGTTGGGCACGCTGGTCGGGGCGTTGATTATCGCCGTCATTCAAAATGGCATGAACCTCACCGGCGTCGAGAGTTACACGCAAAAGGTTGTGCTCGGATTGGTTATCCTGGGCGCTGTTCTGCTGGACATGCTCAAGAAAGGAAGGTGGATCAAGATGCGCTTCGCGAGGTTGGTTTGTGTGTTCGTGGTTGCGGGCGCCGCGCTGCCCGCGGCCGCGGCGAAAGAGCCGGCGCTGGCCCCCGTGGTCGAGGCCGAGGAAGATGTCTATGCGTTCGAACCTGCCAACAACGGTTCGGGGCCGATGTGGTGCAGTGGCTCGACCTGCCTGGTGCGGGCCGGCGATTCGGTTTTCGCCAGCGGCCTCGAAACACTGAAGGACGCCAAGCCGCTCAATAACTGCCGCTGGCTGCTGTTCGCGCGCGGTCCCAACGGCTGGACGCGTGTCCAGGCCGATCCCGTGGATCGCACGCGCGAACCCAGCCCGCTGGCTGGCTTCCCCGATGGCCGCCTCTTTCTTTCGGTTAACCCCACTTGCGTGACGAATCGCGAGACCTACAGCGGCCCGGCGCGACCCGGGGTCCTCGAGTTGGCGGCGCGGAAACCCGCGGCGCCCTGGCTCGCGCTGGCGCCTGTGTGGGCCGGCTCGCCCAAGTTCACCGAGCATTCCTACCGGAGTTTTGCCGCCGACGGCCCGAGGCGCGAGTTGATCCTTTTCCAGAACATCGATTACACGCACGCGGAATGGACGTTCCTGGACCGGCGTGGGAAATGGTCGGCCCAAGGCCAGCTCAAATGGCCCTGGGGCGCCGAATACGACAAACCCGAGCCGGTGCGAATTTGCTACCCGAACGTCATGCTGAAGGATCGGGCCGTTTACTTCTGCGGCGTCAGCGACGTCGTCGAGCCTTATGCGAAGTGGCGCGCGTTCAAGAAGCAGCTTACCGGCCAGGAATGGGACTACGACTTCCGCCGCTTGTTCTTCACCTGGACGCCCGATATCCGCACCGGCAAGTTCCAGGATTGGCTCGAGCTTGCGAGCCGCGATCGCACCTGCGGCTGGATTTCGCCGGGGGACCTGTGGGTGGCCGGCGATGGAACGGTCCATATCCTTTGGACTGAGCGGGCGCTCGACCCCCGGTTGCGGGAGAAGTTCTTTCCGGACGAAAAGCAGAGCCACAGCCTTAACTACGCGGTGGTGCGCAAGGGCAAGCTCGTGAGCCGCCGCGCACTGGTCGTCGCCGAGGAGGGCAAGGCCAACGAGGTTCCCTCTTCCGGCCGATTTCAGGTCGCTCCCGGCGGCCGCTTGTTCGTGTTCTATTACGTCAGCGGAAGCAATGCCGCGGGCAAGGCGCTTTCGGAAAACCGCATCGTCGAGCTCCTGCCGGGGGGCGGCAGCGGTGTCCCGGTTGCCGTGCCTCTCCAGCATCCTTTCGGCGGTTGTTTCACGGCCAGCGTTCGCGCCGGCTCGCCGCCCTCGAAGACGCTTGAACTCCTGGGACCCCGGGTGGGCGTTTCCGGCACGATGAGCTATGCGCGGATACGACTCTGGTAGGCGCGGCCCGCCGTCGGCGCAGGGCGAGGTCGCCCGGGCGCTCGAGCGGGGCGCCCATCGAGTCAACATTAGTGCTGCGCCGCGTCATTGGCCATGGTAACGTCCTTCATTATGCGAACTGCCATTGCCGCGCTCCTGCTCGCCAGTGTGGGCCTTCCGACCGCGCGCGCCGCCGATCCTGCCACCGCGCTCGAACTGCACACCCGCTCGCGCCAGCCCGCGGCCGCCGGGAGCAAGGATTACCAGGTCGCCGCGCGCGTGCTCCAATGGGACGCGAAGAAGACGGCGATCATCATCTGTGACATGTGGAACCAGCATTGGTGCAAAGGCGCCACCGAGCGGGTCGCCGAGATGGCGCCGCGGATGAACGAAGTGCTTAAAGCGGCCCGCCAGCGCGGTGTGCTGATCATCCACGCGCCGAGCGATACGATGAAGTTCTACGCGGATTACCCGCAGCGGAAGCGCGCCCAGCAGGCCCCCAAATCGTCGGCGCCAACCGAGCTGGACAAGTGGCGGTCCCTCAACGCCGCCAAAGAGGGTCCGCTGCCGATCGACGACAGCGACGGCGGTTGTGACGATCTGCCGCAGTGCCCGAGCGGCGGCCCGTGGAAACAACAGATCGCCACGCTCGAGATCATGCCCGAGGACATCATCAGCGACCGCGGGGACGAGGTCTATAATGTGCTCCAGCAACAGGGCATCGAGCAGGTGATCATCATGGGCGTGCACACGAACATGTGCGTGCTGGGCCGGCCCTTTTCGATTCGCCAGATGGTGAGCCTGGGCAAGTCCGTGCTGCTCATGCGTGACATGACCGATACGATGTACAACTCGCGGAAGCGGCCGTTTGTGAGTCACTTTGCCGGCACGGACCTCGTGGTCGAGCACATCGAGCGGTACTGGTGTCCGTCGATCACGAGCGCGGATTTCCTTGGCGGGGCGCCGTTCCGGTTCAAGGGCGACACCCGTCCGCGGGCGGGCCGCCAGCCAGTGCCGGCCGAGCAGGGCCGCCGTGTTGCGGCGCTGGCATCGCCGTCGGCGTCCGAGTGACCGTTGCCCGCCGAGCGCACCGCGCGCTTCGTAGAGTGGATGTACCACGTTGGTTCGATTGATTCTCTGGAGTTGGCGGAGTTGGCGCCGTACCGGACGATGCGGTTCCAGGAGGAACACCGGCGCCAGCGCATCTTCGTCGCGGAAGGGGACAAGGTCGTGCGGCGGTTGCTCGAGAGTGAGTTGGGGGTCGTTTCCGCGCTGTTGCCGAAGGAATGGTTCGAGACTCTCGAGCCGTTGCTGCGGAAGCGGCCCGAGGACATCCGTGTTTTCCTGGCGGAGAAGAAGCTTCTCGAGCATCTCAGCGGGTTCACCATGTACCAAGGGGTCCTGGCGGTTGGCCGGATGCCCGCGCCCATCATGCTCGAACAGGCCCTGGGCGGCGGTCCGCGGCCGCGGCTCTGGGTGGCTGTCGATGGGTTGACCAGCTCCGAGAACATGGGGGCGCTGGTGCGGAACTGCGCCGCCTTTGGAGCCCACGCGTTGCTGGTGGGAGAGACCTGCAGTCATCCCTACCTGCGGCGGTCGGTGCGGAGTTCGATGGGCACGATCTTCCGGTTGCCGATCGTGGAGACCGCGGTGCTGACCCGGGCGCTGCTCGAGTTGCGGTCGCGTGGCATTCGGGTCGTGGCGGCGCATCCGCACGCCGATCAACGGGCCATCACGCAGGCGGAGTTGGCTGGGGATTGCTGCCTCGTGTTCGGGAGTGAAGGCACGGGCCTGTCGGCTGAAGTGCTGGCGGCGTGCGACGAGGCCGTGGCCATTCCCATGCCGGCCGCGGTGGATTCACTCAACGTGGCCAGCGCGGCCGCGGTCTTTCTTTACGAAGCCACCCGGCGGCGAAAGGCGGTTACTTCAATCGCTTGAGGACCAGCACGCCGTCCTCACCGCCCAGGTCAGCGCCCGACGTGCCTTGTTCCTTGAGCTTGAGGCGGCCGCCGAACATCGAGACTTTCATCGAGACCTCGCGCCCGCGAAAGCGCGGCCCTTCCGCCAGCAACAATTTCAACCGGCGCTCATCGGCGAAGAACCAACGGTTCGTGATTCGTTGATCGGGACCGCCCTGAACGATCTCGAGGTCGTTGGTGAGCTTGACCTTCGCGATCGGCCCGCCCTGGGTGATCAGCTTGCCATCCACGCGAAACTCGAACGTCTCGCCCGGCCGCTTGGCGTTCTCCCATTTGCCGACAATCTTCTGCCACGCCTTCGAGGAGCAGGCGGGGATGGCTGCCAGCAAGACCAGCAGCCAGCACAGGGCTAGCCTTCTCATAAGCAGTGTCTTGCCATTACCACGTTGATGCCGTTCGGGGCGGGACAATACAAGCGCAAAGCGCCCGTGCGCACGCAACGCCGGGCTGGCGGCCAGCGGCGCGGGACGTTCATGCGCCGCGCGGCAGCAGAGCGTTGATGCGCGACACGGTGGCAACGGGAAAGCCCATGGCCAGTTTCATCTGGTAGTCGCGTTCGATGGGGTTGGGATGGCGCTGCCATCGGCGAAAAACCGGCCAAGGCAGAAACCCGCGCGCCCAGGCCCAGTGGCCGCACACCGCCACGGGATAATCGCTGCCATGAATGAGCCGGTCCGACATGGGCGCGCGGAGGCACTCGGCCAACACCGCGCCCCGGGAGCGGTTGTTGGGCACCAGGAACGCGCTCGTGTCCCCGTAAAGGCGGGGAAAGCGCCGGGTCAGTTCGGCGAAAATGGGAAAATACTGCGGATCGAACAAACCGCTGCGTGTGGCGCAGTGGGCGGCGATCACGGTGACTCCGCACTCGAGCGGCAGCACCAGCCGCCGCGGGTCGGCGTATTCGGGCCGGACGACCTCGAGGGTGTACTCGCCGCCCGTATGGGCCAGCAAGGGGAGTCCGGTCTCGGCCATGCGCTCCCAAAAACGAGTGTAGCGACGGTCGCCGCAATCGATGTTCTGACAGTTCGGCAGGCACTTCATCAACACCGCTCCTTCGGCGACGCAGCGATCGAGTTCCTCGAGGGCGTCGTGGCGCGCGGGATGGATCGAGACGCCGGCGAGAAACTCCGGATGTTCGCGCGCCAGCCTGAGCACGTACGAATTCGGGACATGAAAGGTGCCGTGGTTGGTTAGTTTGTGTCCGTCGGCGTCATACACTTCCTCCTGGGCAAGGATCACCGCCGCGTCCAGCGAGGAACCGCGCACCAACTCGAGCAACCGTTCGACGTAAAGGCCGTCCAGGTCTCCGCGCAGCGCCGATAACGGCAGGCCAATTGAGCGCACCAGCCAGGCGTGAAACGGCCCGCGCCACCACGCGGTGCGCAGCCAGCAACCGGTGCCCCCGCTGCCACGGCCGACGATATGGACGTGAGCGTCGATTAGGCGCTCGGCTCGAGCCGGCTGTCGGGCCGCGGCTTCATCGGGTGCGGAGGTCGAGGTCGTGGTCATGGCATCGCTGCGCCCAATGTACCGAGAGAAGCGAGAAGGACGACAACAAACGTTCGACTTGCCCCGCCGCCGTCGTGACATGTAACGCAGGTTTCCACAGCGGTTTCCAAACCTGCCGTATCCTCCTTCGCCAAGGCTACGGCGGGACAGGTCGCCGATTTTCTAATCGGCAGGTGCTCGGTTCCCTCCCGGCCTCGCGCCTGCCGCCCCCCCGCTCGCTCCCTTGGCTGATGGCGCGAACCGGATAGTGGCCAAAAATGATCGGACTGACGCCCGACGCTGCCTTTTCGTAGCCGACTTTGCTGCCGAGACCTGCCCGCGAGACGCCGATCATCGGGAATTCAGCGGCACGAGTCGCGGTTTGCGGGCTACGGGGTTACCGGTTGCGGTTTTGCCTTGCCAGGAGCCTGACTGCATGAGATTGGTAAGACTCATGGGTGCTTGTGGAAGGCTATCACAGACCGTCGGGCTCGGCGCGCGGTGCGCCGTTTCACAGGAAGCCCTCGTGTGCGATGCGCGGCCTTCGGCGGCACCTCGACCAAAACCTTGGAGGGAAACATGGATTCTGAGCCCAGTGAGGACAAACCGCCGGGAATGAGCCGCCTGAGCGAGCGGGAACGCCAGGTGCTCGCCCTGGTTGCCGATGGCCTCGCCGACAAAGAGATCGCCGACAAGTTGGGGATCAGTCACCACACTGTGGGCGACCACCTGAAAGTGATCTTCAGGAAGCTTGGGAGACACAGCAGAGCGGCGGCTGCCACCTTGTGGACGCTGGCCGCCGCACCGGGCGGGGACGCGGGCCGGCCTCGCCAACAGGTTCCGAGGCTGAGCGGGAGGTTTTTGTGACGGCATTCTCCGCGCCGTATCCCCCCCCACAATCGTGGGATGGACATGCTGGCGGCCTCAATTAGGATGCGCTCCATCAGTGCGACGCGTAGAAGTGAATCCAACCATGAGCGAAAGAGGATCGCCTGCGACCCAGTTTAACCGAGTCCCATGGACACGGAGGCGGAGTACCTGCCACGCGGGCTGGTCACGGACCCGCTCAACCAACCCGGGGCCCATTCGAGCCACCCTCGCAGTCTTCCTGGCCAGTTTCGCTCTGGCCGGCTCCATGGGAGGTGAAAGCGAAGCGGAGTTCGTCAAGGCCCTGCTCCAAGCCCCCCAGCCCCTCGAAGGCTTTGAGTGCGAATCGCGTTGGGTCTTCGGCCAACGCTCTCCACCGCTCTATGTCAAGGGTGGCTGGCTCAGCGATGAGAACTACTGGGTCGAGCGAGCGAGAGAGCCTTTCAGGAAGGCTGATCAGGCGTTCGAGATCGCTGGCGGAAAATCCGGAAACTTGCTCTGGCAGGCACAACGCGATTCCCTGATCCTCTACGACGCCACTATCAACCTAGTTTCGGCCCAAGCCCACACCAACTGGGTGGAGCAATTCGCCGTCGGGGACCGGCGCCTCATCCAACAACTCGTTCGCCTGGGCCTGACGGATACCGACTTCCCGCACGCGACTTGGAGCGGACTCACGTTCTCTACTCACGAGCTCCAAGCGACTCCCGATTACCCACCCCGGATCTTATTCCCTGTGCGTGGTGGCATTATCCAGCGCTCGGATCGCCGTTTCGAGATCACTGTAACCAATGCTGACACAGGCATCTTGTACCTGAAGAGCGTCTTGACCTACGACAAACCGGTCGGTGGTAGGACCTATCCGGAGACCATCGAGGTGTACATGAACCGGGGCTACCTGGATCGACGATTGGCGCAGCGGTCAGACCGCTTTTCGATTGGCATCGAGCGTTGCCGGGTAATCTCCGTCACCGCCATCACCGACGGCGCCCCCGGTGCCGTCGCTCAGCTTTACGACCCGCGCGCCATCCCGGAGCTGCCGCAGGTGCGGGGATTCCCCACGACGGTTCTCTATAGCAATGACGTGGCCTATTCAGTCCAGCGGAGCCAGACAAACTTTGCGCTGAACCGGGTGCTATCCGCCGAAGAATCGGCGAGAGTCCACCGGCGCGACCGCAGGAAACCGATGGTGATGACGATCTTCCTGGCGTCCCTGGCCGGGACGCTAGGCACGTTGGGAGTTCGAACCTACAAACAGAAAGGAAAGCAGCAATGAAAACTCTCGGGAAAACGCTGGCGGCGGCCCTGTTGGCCGGAGCCACGGTCGTTTGTATGGGTAGTATCGTTGGTAACCATCTGTATCAATGCCACGCTGCGGTAAACGGCGTGCAATGCCCGATTACCAACCATCCGTTGGCGTGCAGGATGAGTGAGACCGCGGCATGGGCTCCTGACTGCAGCGGGGCCGCGGTCACGAAGAAATATCAAGTCGTAAACGTTACGCAAGCGTCGTGCGACTTCTTCCGATCGCATGACCTGGTGCCTGCTGACAACTATTGGGTGCATACTCTAGCGGCTGCATGGACTTGTTCCTCGACCTGCCCAGGCAGTGGGAATTAGGGCATCCTCCGAATGGGGCCCACCCGGTTGACCACGGCGAACGCCGGGCTTCGTGTTGACCGAGCGGCCCTTGTAGGGCGGCCACATGAGTTCTCATCCTCCCAAGTGGATACCTCGGTTTACCGCTGTCGTTGCGCTCATCCTGCTTCTTGGCGCGGTTGGCAAGACCGACGCGCTTATCGCTGGTGCAGGGTTCGTCTCTCGCCAGGATCCGGTGTTTCATGTGCCGAAGCAGTGGGTGTTTCTATGCGTCGTGCCGCTCGAGATGGTCGCGGCGGCCTATCTCGTATTCTCTGGGAGCCTTGAGCGGCGGTTGGCTTTATGCACCGCTGGCGGGATGCTATTCTTGTGTTACCGGACTGTGGCCGCGTTTGTGAGCCCGTTCATCCCGTGCGACTGCTTCGGGAGCATACTTTCCCGCCTAGGTCTGAGCGCCGCGATGGCCGACGACATTGCCAGCGTGGCGGTGGTCGCAGTATGCGGCGTATCGACCCTCGCCTGGGTGCTTTGGAAATGGCCGGGAGGCGATGAGATCGCTGCGGCGAGGCGGGCGTGAAAGCTCCCCAGGCAGCCTGCGTGTTCTGCCTGGCGACGCTCGCCGCAACAACTGCTGCTTGGTGGCCATACGGGAGGGAGGTGCCTCGAGGGATCCGAACAGAGCGCGCTGTCACGGTAGCGGGTCACGGGAAGGCGGTTGTGCTCTACCCATCGATTTGGCCCGCGGCGCGGCCGGTCTTGCCCGAGTTCGAGCCGATCACGTCCGCTTCCTTGTCTTATGATGACAGCACCTTGCTCGTCGTTCTCACCAATCGCGGGCAATGCAAGGCGTACCCGTTCCAGGAGCTCCACTTCCAGGAACTCACGTTGGATGAGATCGCTGGCCAGAATTTCCTCCTAACGTACTGCGGGATGACGTACTCGCCCGTCGTCTTCGTATCGTCATCGAGCGTCGGCGTCGAGACCCTCGCAGACTCGGGGACGATCCACGAGGCAAATCTGGTCCTGCGGGACGGGCTCACAGGCTCATATTGGCAGCAGATCTCCGGGGAGTGTCTTAGCGGCAAGCTCGTTGGAACGCGGCTGCGGATCTGGCCGTGCCGGTTCGCGTCCCTCGGGGAACTGCGTGCATCGGGGCTCAATGCCCTGGTTATGCGGCCCGCGGAGCGGCGACGGGACGCCGGACGAATGCTGCCTTCGGGGGTGTCGGAAAGCGGCAACGACGAGCCAGACTATCCCATCACCCGATTCGCGCCCTTGCTCCCGGCGAAAGAGCGCGTGCTCGGCTTTCTGCTTGACGGCCAGGGCGTGGCCGTGCCGCTTGGGCTATTGAGCACGGGCTCTGTAACGGGCCAGGCGCACGGGCGTACCTTTCGAGTGGTCTCCGAGTTGGGTTTCTACCGCGTCGAGGCGTCCTCGAAGCACGGATGGATTCGACTGGACATCCAGCCCTGTTTTTGGTTTGCTTGGCAGTTGTTGCACCCGGAACTACTCGTCTGGCCAATGCCGAACATGCAGGACAATCTGCCCCTTCCCGGCCGCATCATTGGGAGGGAGTCTCGTTCGGTTGACCACGACTAGGATGAGCCCTCCCGATCCCCTGCGTGCCCCGGTTCGGCGGTGGAACTACAGACGGGGAAGGGCGAGGTCCCCAGCCTATCCAAGCCCGTCGTGAGTGGCACGGGCATAGCGCGGTTTCTGCGTCGGCATGACCTCCTGGCCTTGACGGCGGTGTACGGGATGCTCTGCGCGCTGGTTCCGCTCGATTCAGCGGTCGAGTTGGCCCAGGACGAGCACTTTGAAGTGGCCAAGGCGTTCCTGGTATTCAAAGGGCACCATCTCTTCACCGAGATTTGGAGCGAGCAACCGCCGCTCCACACCCTCCTGACCGCAGCGGCGTTCCACGCCTTCGGACCCTCGGTGCTCACCGCTCGGATCCTCGCCTCGTTGTTCGGACTGCTCCTCGTGCTGACCCTCTACGCGTGCGTCCGGACCGTCGCGGGCCGCTTCGCCGGGTTGGCAGCGGCCACTTGGCTCTATACGGCCTCCCGGAACCTGGACCTGTTTCACGGAGCCATGATGGAGGTGCCGGCCTGCGCGGTTGCCTTGGCTTCGTCGGCAGTGGCCATGCTGTCGCTCCGCCGGGAGCACCGGCTCGCACTGGCGGCCACTTCGGGTGCGTTGCTGGCCGTGGCCGTGCAACTCAAGTACACGGCCCTGTTGGTTGGCTTCGTGGGCGGCGGGGTGCTCGCCAGCGGCGGCTTGTTCGCCGACGGGCACTCGAGTCACCGTGAGGCGCTAAGGGGAGTCGCCATCTGGGCAGGTTCGTTTCTTGTTAGCTTCACTTTGCTTTCATGCGTGCTGCCGGGAATGGACTATTCGAGCATGGCGAAAGCGTTGGCCGTCCAGCCAACCGATCCCGACTTCGGCGCGTTGTCGCTGCGCTCCCTGTTCGCCGAGCAGACCTTGATGCTGCCGGCCGTTGGCGGGTTGCTTGTGGTGGCCTGGCGCAGGCGATGGGAGGCCGGCCTTCCGCCCCTGCTTCTTTTTGCCACCGCCACTGTGGTGCACTCGCTGCATCGGCCGTTCTGGGGCTACTATTTCATCCATCTGACCATCCCCGCGGCGTGGCTCTGTGGCTTGGTAGTAGCGGAGTTGAGAGCCACCCTGGCGCCAGCAATCCGATCAGGCGCGTGGCGCCGGTCCTGGACGTCCGCGGCAGCAACTGGCGGCGCCCTGGTCTCCCTGGCCATCCTGGCCTGCGAGAGCGGCGTCGAATACGTGGAGGCTTGGCACCGCCTCTGGGACCGGCCACGCTTGCAAAGCTGTGCTTCGGTGCAGTTGGTGGCCAAGCTGTGCCCGGAGAACGGCTATGTATTTGCCCGCAACGGATCCATCGCCTTTGCCGCGAGGCGCATGACGTTGCCCTGGCTTACCGTGCTGTCGCGCAGGCGCTACTGGTCCGGGCAGATCTCCGATGAGCGGGTCAGGGCGGAAGTCAAGCGGGCCCGGCCGGCCGTGCTCATGCTGGGCGCGCTTGAGGCCACAGAATCGTGGACGGGACTCCTGCGCGACGGCTACTCGAAGGCCGGCGAGGCGGACGGATTTGTGTTTTACCGCGCCGACTCCGCGGGGCAGTCGCCGCCCGTGCCGCACTGATCCGTGCATGCGCCCTTGCCAGGCCGCCCGGGAGGGACCGGCCGTGCCCTGTGCATGCTGGCGCTGGGAAAGGCGCACTATCTCGCGGTGGCCTCCATCACGCTCTGCCTGGCAGGGAACCTCGACACGAATCAGTTTTGCCTCGTCCGGCATTGGCCAGCGGAAGGTGGGCCCGTGTTCACGACCCACTTTGCCACCTGGGACGCCGCGCACTACCTGTACCTGAGTGAGGCAGGCTATGCCGCCGGGGTCCATTCCTGCGCCTTCTATCCGTTGTGGCCGCTGCTGATGCGCTGGTTTGCGCGGGCGAGCGGCACCAGCCACTTGATCGCCGGGCTGCTCTTGGCCAACCTCTTTTCGTTGGCCGCCTGGGTGCTGCTCCACCGAATCGTGCGCCAACGCTGGAGCGCCCAGACCGCCAGTTGGACGCTCGTCTGGCTGATGGCCTTTCCGGGCTCACTCTTCTATCAATTCGTTTATAGCGAGGGCCTCTTCCTGCTGCTGTTGATGCTCCTGTGGTGGGGATTGGAGAACCGCCGCCCGGGTCTGGCTGCCGTCGCAGCGTTCCTGCTGCCGCTGACACGGGCCATCGGGTTGTTCTGCCTCCTGCCCATCGGATGGCATCTGCTGACGGTTGACACGCCGCGTTGCGTCCAGGGCTGGGCGCGGCGCTGGCGTTGGCTGCGGGTCCTGGGCGTGCCCGAAGTGCCACAGGACAGGCCGCCCGTAGCTACGGCCGGCCTGAACCCGTACTGGCTGCTGTTGGCGCCCGTGGTTGGATGGGGCGTCTACCTGTCGCTCATGTGGCACTGGACGGGCAATCCGTTCGAAGGTTTCGAGGCGCAAAAGCATTGGGCCACCCACTCGATTGGCAATCTGGTGAATGTCCCGAGGTTCCTGTTCGCCCTGGCGAACCCGACCGCGTGGCATGAGTATTCCGGTTCGCTCTTAGACCGGTGCGTCTTCATCGTGCTCCTCAACTGCCTGCCGGTCATTTGGAAGTTGGACCGAAGCCGCAGCCTGATGATTTGGACCTACGTGCTGGGGATCATGCCGGCGATGAGCGGGACGTTTACCTCCTACACGCGCTTTGCCTCGTGTGCCTTTCCGATGTTCATCGCGCTGGGGGTGTCTCTCGCGCCGCCACAGCGGCGGTATCTGCGCTGGGCAACCCTGGCCGTCTTTGCGATCTTGCACCTAGTGCTGGTCTGGCGGTTCGTCAACTTCCGCTGGGCCGGCTGAGGGCAGGCGAAGTATGGATGCCACCCAGGGAAATCGCCAATGAACGCAGAAGCCTGGCCGCGGCCCCGAGACCCGACAGCCGAACCAGCAAGAGCGGGCGCGGCTTGCGCGGCCTCAGTGTCCTCGGATGGTCCTCGCAGCGGCGGCCATCGTGATCATCCGGGGGGAAGTGCCCGATCGGGAGGCCTCACGACCAACGGGGCATGGCGAGCGGGCCAGTCGGGCTTTACCCTGATCGAGTTGCTGGTCGCGATCGCCATCATCGCGATCCTGGCCGGCCTGTTGCTCCCGGCGTTGTCGGCGGCGAAAGCCCGCGCGCGCGCCACGCGTTGCACCGCCAACCTCAAACAGTTCGGCGTCGCCTTCCACCTCTACGCTGGCGACTATCGCGATTCCCTGCCGCCAAACGCCGACGGTCGGCGGGAAGCCCTCGGCGCCAAGTGGGTTGAGGGCTGGCTGGGTCTTCCCGGCCCGGATTGCACGAACACCTCTTATTTGCGGCAGAGCCTGATGGCCCCCTACGTGAGCGGCGGCGTCGAAGTGTGGCGTTGCCCCTCGGCCCGGCCAGTGAGCGTCGGGGGCATCACCCAGCCCCGCGTGCGTACCACCTCGCTCAACTGCTTTCTGGGTTCACCCGTGAAGAGCCCGGTCGCGACCACCTACCTGCGGCTGGCTGAGATCACGCGGCCGTCCCCAGCCCAGATGATGACCTTTCTGGCAGAGCGGGTCGAGACGATCAACGACGGCAGTTTTGCCATGCAATGGGATTTCGACCGTCAGCAGCCCCAGGGTTGGATGCTGCGGGACAAGCCCGAAACAGCCCATGGCCGAGGCGGCACGCTGGCCTTTGCGGATGGGCACGTGGAGTTGCGCCGCTGGCAGAACCCCGTCACGGTGGCCGGCCCGCGCGATGACGCGGCCACGCCGGACAATGCGGACGTGCTCTGGATGCAGGAGCACGCCACCTGGAGGGAGCGCTGATTCACACCGGCGAGGTCCTGCATGGCAGCGGAACGAATGGAACTCCTGCGGCGCTATGCCCAGTTCTGTGTGGTCGGCGCCACTGGCGTGGCGGTGGACATGGCGATGCTTCACCTCATGGCCTCCCCTACGATGCTGGGCTGGAACCTCAGCCTGAGCAAGACTCTCGCCGCCGAGGTCGCGCTGCTCAGCAACTTCGCCTGGAACGAGGCATGGACGTTTCGCGACTTGGCTTGGAAAGAGGGTGCCGGGTGGCGTCGGCGCCTGAAAAGGCTGCTGCGGTTCAACCTGATTTGCTTGGCGGGGATCGGGTGGAGCGTGCTGCTGCTCAACCTGCAGGTGCGTGGCTTGGGCTGGAACATCTATGCAGCCAACCTGACCGCCATTTTCCTGGTCAGCCTCTGGAACTTCTTCTTGAACCTCAAGTTCGGCTGGGGCAGCAAGCCCCGGCTCGCCGCCTTGCCGGACAGCGCGAAACGAAACGGACGAGACAAATGATCGGACTGACGTCCGACGCTGCCTTTTCGTAGCCGGCTTTGCTGCCGAGACCTGCCCGCGAGACGCCGATCATCAGGCATTCAGCGGCACGAGTCGCGGTTTGCGGGCTACGGGGTTACCGGTTGCGGTTTTGCCTTGCCAGGAGCCTGACTCCATGAGATTGGTAAGACTCATGGGTGCTTGTGGAAGGCTATCACAGACCGTCGGGCTCGGCGCGCGGTGCCCCGTTTCACAGGAAGCCCTCGCGTGCGATGCGCGGCCTTCGGCGGCACCTCGACCCAATTCGTCTCCCTTGGGCGCAATCGCGGCCCCTCAGCATAGCGCAATGCATCGTCCTGCTCCTGTGTTTCCGCCTCCGCGGCGTCGTCTCTGCTTCATTCACACCGTGTTCCTACTCTATGTTTGCGGCGAGCTCCTGGGGGAGAGCGTCCCTATTGCGCCAATCGGCTACGAGGTGCACGGCCGCTTAGGGTACCGAGTGTTTACTACCAATGGTGCCGTCCTCTTCAGCGTGGCGAGACCCTTCATCGTCACGGTGGATGGATGTCTCTGGAAGATACGCACCATCCCACAGGCAGGGGACAGCAGGGGTGTCGCGTACTTCGAGGTCGGCACCGACGGCACAAACACGTACGCGCTGGCGCAGCGGGATCCAAACGTACCGCTCCGGGAGGGTCCCTCCAAGCTGCCCACCACTGGCAGCGACCAAGAACCGAAGCAGAGGGGACTACCTCGCCAGTCCACTCTCCCCCAGAACGACGCCGTTGGCGTGATCACGCCGGGCGCGTATCCTCCTTACGCAGCGAACCTAGCAGGGCCCTTGTGGCTCGCCTTCGCATCCCACTGCTATTTCGCCGATAGGCATACCAACACGATCCCGCAGGTGCTCGGTATGTGGGGCGCGCCGGGCGCCCAGACCGAGCTCGAGCCCCTGCAGGCCTCCTGGACCCTGGCATCATCACCACCGCACCTGCCGCAACGCCTCGAATGCTTTTTTGACGACTTCTCGGGTGCTCTCGGGGGAATGTCCACTGCTGGATCACGATCGCGCCCCTTCCGTGTCGCCCTCTACGAGGCGGTCCGCACCACCAACTTCGCCGCCCTTCTCTTGCCCGCCGCGTTCAGGGTGACGATTTGGACGAGGGGCCCAACCAAGGACGGCAGCCCAACTCCCACCCGTTTTGCCGAATATGAAGGCACGGTGGCACGGATCCAAATAGCCGCGCCGTTTACGAGCACTCGCCCCGAGATCACCGCGGCCACTGCCGTCCAGGACCACCGATTCCCTCTGCCGGCCGGTCAGGGCCCGGCTCAGTACATGATCACGACGCAACGTGCCTGGCTGCTCGCCTGCAACGAGGTCATGGCGACCAAGGGCTATGCCCGTTCCACACATAACGCAGAGGTCCTTCGAAAGGCGCACGCACGCCTCACCACAAAAAGGGTAATGCTGTCCACGCTGATCATCGTCCTCACCTTGGCCCCAATCATCGCTTTGGTCCGGCGTCGTAAGCTGGCCATTCCGCAACATGCCAACCCCGAGAAAATCCACTAAGGATACGTTATGAGATCACTTACATCTGCGGCCAAGAGGCTCGACAACCGAGCCAGCAAACCGGGGTGCGCACTGCGCGGCCCCGGTGTCTTGGGCTGCGTTGTGGCACTGGCCCTTGCCGGCGGGGCATGGTGCGGGACGGCCGACCAAGTCGATGCGGTGCGAGCCCTGCTGCAGGCGCCGCCCAGGCTGGAGTATTATCTCTACAAGAACACGCCCTCCGATGCGTCACCCACCAAGGGGCTCCCACCAGGGTCCGTGCTCATCTATTACCGGGGCCGCTGGGACAGCGAGTCTGCGCACTGGGCCGGGGGGCTGGCGACAACCAACGATCCACCCAGCGCGGTGTTTGGCAGCTTCGAGGGCCGGCTGGGGACGATCGTGTGGCAAGCGCGCGCAGGGGACCTTACGTTGTACAACCTCGGCCAATCCCCGGCTGACCCAGTCCGTTTGCTCGACCACGGGGCGAGGCAGAACACGCTGTTGTTGCTGCGTCTGGGTCTTTTCGAGGTGGACTTTCCTAACGCCGTGTGGAGCGGCTCCGGGTTCCGTGCGCCCACGGACGCGGATGCTCGTGGCCGACGCCAAGGAGGTGTCGAAGGCTTCATCCGCGAGCTAGCGACTGGTAGCATCGAGATCAGCGTGACCAACGCGGTGACGCGTCGGCTACAGCAGCGGGTTATCTTGGCGTTTCCATCAGGCGCCGCGGTGTCCCCCTTTCCCAGCACCATTGAGCGGTATGATGTCTTCAATCCTTCCGCAGCCGACGCGGTCCCGCGAAAAACGGTCACCCTCGAGGTCCTTCAGGCCAACATCTCACCGGCGGAACTGCCCGTGAGCGCCCTGGACCCGCGTTTGATGCCCGAACTGTGGCGGCGGCGGACCTTCTTCCGGTCCAACGAGTCCCTCTTCGCGGTCTCCCCGTTCGCTAGCAATCGGATCGAGCGGGTCCTCACCGCACAGGAGTCCGCCGCGGTGCATCGCGCCGCCAACTACCCGCGAGCGGCCCTGGCGGCCGCCCTGGTTGTAATGCTGAGCGCGGCGCTGTTTATGCGATGGTTCGCAAATCGGAAAAAGTGGAGCAACCAATAGCAGGGCGTTAAACATGACAGTACGTAAGTCCAACACGCTCCGCACCCGACTCATAGTTCTGGGCGCGGCCTGCGCCGGCAGCACCAGCAAACAAATGATCGGACTGACGTCCGACTTGCCGTTGTCGTATCTGCGGGCTTGCGTTTCGCCGGGGGTTCTGCCGAGCTACCCGCCATGCCATCGACGCCCACGCCGCCCGAGCCAGGAGCGCCGGCCCAGCCCTTGAGATTCTCGCACACGCTGCTGTTCCGCGTGCGGTACAGCGAGACCGACCAGATGGGGACGTTCTACAGCTCGCGCGCGCTCGAGTGGTTCGAGTGCGGGCGGACCGAGTTGTTGCGCAGCCTGGGCATGTCCTACGCAACGCTCGAGGACCAAGGGGTCTTCCTGCCGGTGGTCGAGGCCTTCGTCCAGTATCTTGGGCGCGCCCGTTACGACGATCAGTTGCGCATGACCACCACGATGTCCTTCGCGGGGCGCGCCCGGCTGCGCTGCGAGGCGCACGTCGCCCAGGCGCAAACCGGGCGGGATGTGGCCAGGGGCCATACGGTCCACGCCTTCACCGATCCCGCCGGCAAGGTGATCCGGCCGCCGGCCTGGTTGCTGGAAAAACTCGCCGCGGCCCCGCGGCAGGCCTAACCCGCATGAACGACCCCGGGCAGGCCGCGCACATTGCCCACATGGACATACCGCAAACCCTATCCCTCGCGCCGAATGCAGCAGGTCAACTCGTCGAGCCGCGTGTCGCCCCCCTCACGGCCGCAGAACGATCTTGCCGGACAACGCGCCCGATTGCCGGATCGTGTTGTCCTCCTGCAACTGATGCGCCGCGGCGGTTTCGGCCAGCGGCATGACGCGATCGATCCGGGCCCGGAGCTTACGGGCCGCAAGCCATCGGTTGATGTCGTCAGCCGCGTCCTGTTGCTCGTCGGGATGCGCCATGAACATGACGAATCCGTGCAGCGAGCATCCCTTGACGTAGAACGGGCCCACGGGGAAGGCCGGGCGCGCCTCACGCCCCGCCATGACGATCATCCGGCCCCGAGCCGCCAGGGCGCCGATCGCGCGGTCGAAGTTCGGGTCGCGCGTCGTCTCCCACCAGACATGCACCCCGCCGGGCGCCAGGTGCTTGATGGCCCCTTCCACCTCGTCGGTCTTGTAGTTGATCGTGTGGTCGGCCCCCAACTGGCGGCAGACCGCCGCCTTGGCGGCGCTGCCGACCGTCGCGATCACCCGCGCGCCCAGGGCCTTCGCCATCTGCACTACCGTCGAGCCCACGCCGCCGCTCCCGCCATTGACCAGCACCGTCTCCCCCGCCTGCAACCGGGCGTCGCGCACCAGGCCAAGGTGCGCCGTAATGCCGACCAGGGCGATCGCCGCCGCCTGGTCGTCGCTCACCCCTTCCGGTGTCGCGTAGAGCCAACGATCGTCAACCACCGCGTATTCCGAGAATGTGCCTTGCCGGCCCAGCAATCCCTGGTTGCTGCCCCAAACACGGTCGCCGGGTTCGAACCGCGTCGCCGCCGGCCCGACGGTATCCACGACCCCGGCCAGGTCACAGCCCACGACAAACGGCAACGGCAGCTCCATCTTCACCAAGCCGCTCCGGATGTAGGTGTCCACCGGGTTGACGCTCACCGCGCCCACCTTCACCCGGACCTGGGATCCCGTCGGCTCGGGCGTCGGGAGGTCGCCGAAAACGATGTTGTTTGCCGGTCCGGTTTGGCGAATGAAGGCCGCTTTCATCTCTGCCCCAAGGATTCGCCCCCGGCTGGCGCGGCGCAAGGAAACTTTGCGCGTCAGCTTTTCCCAACGCAGTAAAGCTTCTGATTGGTGCGAATGAACAGTTGCCCCTGCGACACCGCCACAGTCGAGCGCGTGAAATCGTCACCCTCTTCCCCCATCGGAATGACGTGGAGCACTTTGCCTGCCTCGGCCTCGACCACCACCACCTCGCCCCCGAAGTTCATCAGGTAAAGCTTGCCATCCGCCCCCACCGGCGAGGCCTCGTACTTGCGGCGGCCGGGCGTCTCGATCTTCCACTTCACCTTGCCGGTCCGCGGCTCGACCCGCGCAAGAGCGTTGCGCACGTCGCTGAGCACAAAGAAATCGCCCAGGTAAAACAACGGCGTCGGCACGTCGCTCGAGACCTCACGCTCCTGGTCGCTCTTCCAGGCGATCGCCGAATCATCCAGGTTGCCGTTGCCGCCGCTCTTGATCGCATAGATCGGATCGCGTTTCGGCGCGCACGCCAGGATCACCCCATCGCCACTCACGGGCGACGGCACGAGCCGCCAATGGCCGATCTTGTTCGGGTTCCATGTTCCCCAGCGCCATAACTCCTTGCCCGTGTCCAGCGCGTGGCCCGTGAGACAATCTCCGCCGGTGATGAGCAACTCCTTGCGGCCGTCGTGCTCGAACGGAATCGGTGTCGAGTAAGACTCCTTGGACTCCGCCGCAGCATCGCTCGGGCGTGCCACTTTCCAGCGCGTCTTGCCGGTGTCGGGGTCCAGGGCCAGCACGAACGATTCGATCGGGCCATCGGTTCGCCCGCGGCCGTTCACGGGCACGTCGCGTTGCAGCACCTGGAGGTAAAGCGTGTCCAGGTGCAGCGTGGGGCTCGCCGCGAACGTCCATTGAAACGCGAAGTCGCCGTAGTCAGCCTGAAGATTCCGGCGCCAGAGCTGTTTGCCAGCGAGATCGAACGTCGCCAGGTCGCCGTTGCCGTAAAAGAAAACGACCCGCCGCCCGTCGGTCACCGGCGAGGGCGAAGCGTAATTGCTCTGGCGATCCTTGTTCAGCGCGTCCGCGATCTTCTGCTCCCACAGGACCTTGCCCGAGCGGCGATCCAGCGCCATGGCCAGCAGCGTGCGGGCGGACACGTCGGTCGAGGAGATGAACACGTGGTCGTTCCAGATGATCGGCGTGGCGGCACTCGGTCCGGCCAAGTCGCGAACCCAGGCCACGTTCTCGGTCTTGGACCACTGCGCGGGCAGATTCGTCTCGGTGCTCGAGCCGTTGAAGAATGGGCCGCGCCAATGCGCCCAGTTGTCCGCCGCGCCGGCCGAGGCCAGGCCGAACGCCGCCGTCAAGGTGAGTAGGGTGGTCGTGTTCACGGTTTACTTCAGTTCAGCAGTAGCGGCTTGCATGTCCGGGAAGTGTAGCGTCCGGCGGCGGCACGGCAAGCTGTCGTTCAACGTCCCTTGTGGCGCGAAGAGCCACCGCTAATGACAGCGCGAGGGACGAGGGACGATGGGCGAGTCCCCTCTCCTGGGAGAGGGTGCCCGAAGGGCGGGTGAGGGTGACGGCGAGTGACAAGATCAGTGACCAGCGACGAGTGACTCGACAGGTGGCCGACCAGATCGCGCCCAGGCGATTAACAGCAGCCCTGCCGTTGCCAGCGAGAGCGCCACCCCGGCACGGAAGGCACGGTCCTGATACACCAGCCGCACGCGACTCGTGCCGGCGGGCACTTCGAGGGCCTGAAACGCCAGGTTCGCCACGAGCACGGGCGTGGGCTCATCGTTGACCCACGCTTTCCACGCGGCGTAATGCGACTGCGCCACCACAACCAGCCCCGGCCCCTTGGCGTTGACATCAAACTCGAGACGCTGCGCGCGGAAGCGCACCGCACTGACGCTCACAGGCGCCTGGTTCGTCGAGCGCACCGAAGCGCGCGTCTCGATCGGCAAATACACCGTGGTCGCCGGGTCGAAATTCGAGGAGGTCAGGCCGCGCAAGGTCGTTTCGCGGTCGGCAAAGATGGGCTGTTGGCCGGCGGTGACCAGTGGGAGGTGATCGGTGCGCGCCTCCCATTCGAAGAGATTGGTCGCGGAGGTCACTTGCGAGACCCCGAGGAACCGGCCCAGCGCTGTGAGGTCCTGGTTGGTTCCCGCCAAGAAGAGGCGCGACCAAACCTCGCGTTGCTCCGGCAGGTAAAGTGAGAAGAAACCGTCGATGATTGGGATGCCATCCAGCAGGTTCGCACCGCCAAACAACCAGGCCCGATGGCAGAGGTAATCCTTGGCCGGATCGGTGACCATGGCGGCATAGACTTGGTCGTGCGCGGCACGGGTCACGAAAGCGCGCGATTCTCCGGCCCTCGGCAAGGGTTGAAGCTTGCCGAGGGATGGCAGCAGACCCGGAGCGGCCACGCTCGGCGGCACGGTCGGGTTCTGGCGTGGCGCGTGGGAGACCACGTCGAGCCAGACCAGGCCCACCAGGCTCAGGCCCGCCAGGAGGCGCTGCGGAGCCGTTCCCAGCCGCGAAAGAGCCACCACAGCCACCAGGGTCAGCGTCAGAAAGGTCATCCTCCCCGCGCAATGCCATATCGAGCTGATCCCTTTCGGATAAGTCAGCGGATGCACAAATGTGACGGTGACGGCAATGGCGACCAGCGCTAGCCAGACGTAGAGGACGGAGGCAACTCGGGCGCGGAGCTCGGGGCCGCACCCGCGCGCCGCAAGCCAGCGCACCCCGTAGGCGGCCAGGAGCGGGAAGCAGAAGATCGCCAGGACCACAAACTTGA
>Ga0233425_10001471_pt1 | contig 52863 bp, 52 predicted proteins | sample Watercolumn_Towu_2_FD_181712 | JGI IMG/M metagenome (GOLD analysis project Ga0233425, IMG submission 181712) | Freshwater microbial communities from Lake Towuti, South Sulawesi, Indonesia - Watercolumn_Towuti2014_140_MG | ecosystem: Environmental > Aquatic > Freshwater > Lake | place... | reverse complement strand
CTCAAACGACAGGCTTATGGCTTTAGAGATAAACTCTATTTCAAATTGCGTTTGTTCTTCCTTCATGAACAAACCTTGGCATTTGCCGGATGAACCTTTTTTTCTTGACAGGTTCTTCGCCTTTTGGATAAAAATATACCAACCGTTCTGTTTTTTTTGTGTAAGGAGAAAACGTTGGGGATAAAAGGCAGTCAAACCCGCCAGCAGATCATCAAAGAGGCCTTGCAGCTCTTCTCGGTGAAAGGGTATTTCAATACCTCTATCAGCGATATCCTGGAGGCCACCCATTTAACCAAGGGCGGACTCTACGGCCATTTCCGGAGCAAAGAAGAAATCTGGTATGCCGTCTATGAAGAGGCGGCCAGGATCTGGAAGGGGATTGTTCTTAAAGATATCAGGAAAATCTCAGATCCTCTCTTTCGGATAGAAAAAAGCATCGAAAATGCCCTGAAGAATTATCTGGGGGCCCATGTCTTTGAGGGCGGTTGTTTTTTCGCCAATATGTTGGTGGAGCTTTCCGGGCAGTCCGTGGCCATGAACAAGCAGGTCCTGCGCGGGTATGTTCGTTTTGCCCGATTGCTTCGCCTTTGGCTGGAGGAGGCCGATCGCCAGGGGCTGATCAAAAAGGGTCTCAATTATAAGGAGATCGCCAACTTTATCGTTATTTCGATCAATGGGGCGGTGACCCTCTATTCGGCCAACCGAGATCCGCACATCTGGAAGCAGACCATCACCCAGCTCAAGTTTTTTATCAATCAACTCAAGAAATAATACAATGAAAAAAAAGAGGAGGAGGAACAGGAATGATAACATTTAAAGAAGGGAATTTGAGGATTCCCAAATGGAATCGGAAGGTCTTCGCCGTGGCTGGAGGCACTACCGCCTATAAGAAGTTTTTTCCGGAATACAAACTGGAAGAACTGGTCATGATGGCCTTCAAAAACATGCTGGAAGACAATGATCTGAAAAAGTCTCCCGAAGAGGTCAAGGGGCTGATCAATTGTGCGGTCTACGGCGACTTTGCCGACCATTTTCAGGACCAGCTTCTTTGTGAGGCAAAGATCCATGATTATCTCGGTCTTGACCCGCTCTGGAATTTCAGCGTGAAGACTGGCGGGGCCACCGGAGGGGCCGCGGTGCTGGCCGGCGCGTTAGCTGTCGCTTCCGGATATGCTAATGTAGCCCTGGTGGCCGGTTGGGAACGAATGGATGAAGTCGATACCCGGACCGGTAATTTCTACATCTCCACAGCGGCCTGTAAGGATTTTGAAACCCGGCTCGGCCGTATTTATTCGTCCTACTATGCCCCTATGGCCAATCGTTTTGCCGAGGCCTTCAATGTCTCGGAAGTGACCCGGGCCAAAATCGCTGTGAAAAACCATCTTTATGCCTGCTCTTCGCCTTATGCCCAGCAGCCGGGAAAATATACCGTGGAAGAGGTCCTGGCCAGCCCCATGTCCGCCTATCCGCTCCGTTTCCTGGAATGCTGCGCCATGAGCGTGGGTTCGGCGGCCATTCTGCTTTGTGATGAAGAGACGGCTTATAAATTATCCGATCACCCCTGCGAACTGTTTATCTCCGGGGGAACCCATACTCTCCGGGTGGCTGACCGCCGTCACATGGAAGTTCCCTTACTGCCCAACGAAACACCGGGGATGTATGACGAACTTTATGGAAAAGCCGATGCCCGCTATCCAGGGTTCGAAAGCTTCCTGGCCTCCCGTTTTGCCGCCTATCTGGTTTACCGCATGGCTGGGATCAAAGATCCTTTGGAAGAGTTCGATCTGGTGGAACTCCACGATGCTTTTACCATCAGCGATCTCCAGACCTATGGTGATGTAGGCTTGCGGCCCTACGGGCAAGAACAAGATTATATCGAATCCGGAGATGCTTATTATATCAACCCCAATACTGGAAAACCCGGGAAGTGCCCGGCCAATCTTTCCGGAGGCCTCATTGGCACCATGCACGCCGTGGGGGCTACGGGGATCTTTCAGGCCGCCGAGTGTCTCTGGCAGCTTCAACAGAAATACGACAAGTTTCACGGCGATCCCAAAATCTGGAAAAAATGGGGCAAAACCAAACCCAGGGATTGGCAGAGCCTGCAGATCCCCAAGAAGAGCAAACAGGCCATGTGGGTTTCCCACGCCGGGGTCGGATCACATGTAACCGTCGGTATCTTACGAAAGAGCTGGTAAAGGAGGAATGGAACAATGGCAAAAAATATGAAACAAGTCAAATTCATCGGAAAGGCGACTAAAATACGGCAAACGGAGCCGAGGACGGTTATCGAATGGCCACGGTCCTTAACGCATATTCATACCTACGGCATGCTTTCTCCTTTTTTCCAGGGTTTGAAGGAAGGAAAATTAATGTCCACCTACTGCCCGAATAAACAATGCCCGGAAAACCGCTTGTGGATACCCCCTCGGGCCCATTGCCCGGACTGTCATACGGAGATGAAATGGAAGGCTTTAAAAAATCCGGTTATGGGAAAGGTCTATGCCTATGCCCAGGTGGTTTATGCCGGGATCGGGGTTGAACTGTCCACTCCCTACTGGCAGGTTGATGTGGAAATTCCCGGGTTGGCCACGATTCCTAAAAGTTATCTGTTATCTGGAAGGCCCTATATCGGGATGAAGGTCCGAGCGGAATTCCGTACAGAAAATCCGACCAATACCGTACTCGATTATTGTTGGGTACCGGTAGAATAGGCGCATTCGGGGTACGGGTTGCGTGTTGCGGGTTCCATAACCCGTAATGCGTAACCCGTAACCGGTTACAACCTATACTTTTGGATTTTATATCGTAAAACCCTTTCGCTGATTCCCAATTTTTCAGCGGCTCGGGTCTGAATGCCGCTGTTTTCTTTCAAGGCCTCTCGGATCAACTGCTTTTCCATTTCATCCAATTGTTGGGGCAAAGTCAACTGGGAGAGAAGAGAGATAGCCGTGCTTTCCCCCTCACCCTCTTTCAAATGAAAGGGCAGATCCCGGCTGGTGATCAGGTGGCCCCGGCAGAGGACCACGGCTCTTTCGACCAGATTTTCCAGTTCCCGCACATTGCCCGGATAGGGATAGCGCAGGAGAAGTTCCCGGGCCTCCTTGGAAACCTCTAAATGGTCTTTGTTATTTTCCCTTCCGAACTTGGAGAGAAAATGATCGATCAACAAGGGGATATCATCGCGGCGTTCCCGCAAAGAAGGTAAGAAGAGAGAAACCACATTGAGACGAAAATAGAGATCTTGACGGAATTTCCCTTCCTGAATAGCGCCCTCCAGATCCTGATGGGTGGCTGAAATAAGGCGCACATCCACCCGAATGGTTTTATTCCCTCCCACCCGTTCAAACGTTTTTTCCTGAATCACCCGGAGGAGTTTGGCCTGGAGGGCCGGTGAAAGATCGCCGACTTCATCCAGGAATAACGTCCCTCCTTGGGCCTGCTCAAACTTGCCTTGATGCTGGAATAAGGCCCCGGTAAAGGCCCCTTTCTCATGGCCGAACAGCTCACTTTCCAGAAGATTTTCAGGGATAGCGGCGCAATTGAGGGTGATCAGGGGACCGGTGGATCTGGGACTCTGATAGTGAATAATTTTTGCGATCAATCCTTTACCGGTTCCGCTTTCCCCCCGGATCAGAACGGTAGACTGACTGGGAGCCACCCTGGCCACTAAAGAGAGGACCTCTTCCATTTTGGGACTCTGCGTAATGAGCCCCTCAAAACTGAATTTTTCTTTTAGTTCCCGGCGCAATTGGCGGTTTTCCCGGGTCAACTGGATGCTGTTTTCAATCCGTTCCAGCAATAAGAGTAATTCCTCCAGGTCGATCGGCTTACTCAAGTAATCGTAAGCCCCCAGTTTCATGGCCTCAACAGCCTTTTCTACCGTTCCATAGGCGGTCATTAAAATAACCCAAGTTTCCGGATAAAGGGTTTTGATTTCTCTAAGCAGGGTGATTCCATCCATGCCCGGCATCTTGTGATCAGTCAGGATCAGCTCACAGACATTTTCCTTTAGCCAAGCCAAGGCCTGGACACCGCTTTCGGCTACTTGAGTCATATACCCTTTCTTCTGGAGATAGCCTTGAAGTAATTCCCGCTGATTCTTCTCGTCATCCACCACCAGGATGCGAATATTAGGCCCTTCTTTCATCTTGATTCCTTATATCCGGCTCTACAGATAGGTCCTGGCGCCGACATATCGTTTTTGAAAAAAAGTATTGGAGAGGGATTCGACCTTTATCTTTTTCCCAAATCGGGGGGAATGGATAAATTTCCCATCCCCAATATAGATGCCCACATGGGAGACCTTTCCTGGGGCTTTGATACTGAAAAAGACCAAGTCGCCCCGGGCCAGGTTTTCTTTTTCAACCGGGAGGCCGGAGGCAAATTGGGCTTGGGAGGTTCGGGGCAGATTGAGGCCGTTCAGTTGATAGGTAACCATGGTCAAGCCGCTGCAGTCGAATCCTTCTTCCACCGAAGTGCCGCCCCAAAGATAGGGGACGCCGATGAATTTTTCAGCCGTGCGGATCAATTCCTCCCGTAGATAGGGTGAGCCATATTGGGGCATTTTCGCAATAGCAAATTCGCCGGGACTGACGATATAGAATTCTTCAATAAAGCCTTGATCCTTAAGCTGTTCGGCTTTCTCCCGGGCCAGTTTGTCTGTGGGAAAATCTCCAAAGCGCACTTTATAAACCCCTTTGGTAAAGACAAAAAAATAGGCCTCGATTCCATTACGCTTTAAAGTATTAACCATCTTGAGGGCATTGCCCACTTGGGTGAAGGAACCGACTTGAATCGTATAACCCAGCCGGGAGAGCCCTTGTTCCCGGATCGGAGGCTGAACCCTTTCAGGGGGTGACGGTTCTAAAACCATTGGGGCCTTGGAACGACATCCGCTAAAAATAACCGCCAAGCATAGTATGCAAAGGCCAAGAGGGAAACGGTTTGCTTTTTTTTTGAAAAATTTTTTTCTACCGGATCGGCCGGAGATTGTGGCGAAGAAGGAAAAAGCCATGGAGATCTCTTAATCCAGAACCTCTCGTATTTTTTGGGATAAGGCGGAAACAGAAAAGGGTTTTTGAATAAAGCCATTGCACCCCTTCTGGATAATCTCCATCGCCTGGCCATCCAGACTGTAACCGGTGGAGAGGATCGTTTTTACCTTCGGATTTATTTCCTTTAAGCGGCTGTAGGTCTCTCCGCCGCTCATCCCCGGCATAATCATATCGAGTATGACCAGGTCAATTTTCTGAAGATGCTTCCGGTAAACATCGAGGGCTTCCTCCCCGCCGGTGGCCAGAAGAACCGTATATCCGAGTTTTTCCAGAAGGGCTTGTCCGGCCTTAATGACATCCTCCTGGTCGTCCACCAGCAGAATAGTCTCAGACCCCCTGGTCAGCACTTGATCGAAGAGCTTCTTCTCTGGGATCGGTTCTTTGTCCGAGGAAGGGAGAAAGATCGAAAAGGTAGTCCCCTTTCCTTTTTCGCTTAAGACAGTAATGGTTCCATTGTGGTTCTGAATGATCCCATAGCTCGAGGCTAATCCCAGTCCGCTTCCCCGACCCATCTCCTTGGTGGTAAAGAACGGCTCGAAAACCCGTTGTTGGGTAGACTCGTCCATACCCGTTCCGGTATCGGTTATCGAAATTTTGACGTATTTCCCTGGGGGCAAGGAAAAGTCCTCCGGAGTTGATTCCTCCAACAGAACATTACAGGTTTCGAGATAGAGTTCGCCCCCTCCCGGCATGGCCTGCCAGGCATTGACCATAAGGTTCAAAAAGACCTGTTCAATCTGTCCCTGATCCACCTCCACCCACCAGAGGTCTGGGGCTAGATTCCTAAAAATCCTGATCTCTTTTTTGGTCCGCCCGAAAAGTTCGGAAGAGCTGGTCAGCATCACGTTTAGATCGGTAGGTTGTACTTCATACTTTCCCCCTCGGGCAAATCCCAAGAGCTGCCTGGTCAGGTCCGCTCCGCTTTTGACCTGTTTTTCAATAATTTTCAGTCTTTCATAATTCGGGTTGTGTCGGTCCATGTCCAATAACATGATGGAGCTATAGCCCAATATAGTCATCAGGAGATTATTGAAATCATGGGCCAGGCCGCCGGCCAGGGTCCCGATGGCCCGCATCTTTTCGGCCTGGCGGAGCTGGGCCTCCAGGGTTTGCTCCCGAGTGATATCGATAACCGTTCCCGTGGCCGCCGGTCGGCCATTATAAATCATCGAAGTCCCCAGGATCTTAACGGTGATCACTTGCTGATCTTTTCGGATAACCCGGAAACTATATTCAATCGAATCGATTTCTCCGGATAAACGTTTTTCGAGATTCTTTTTGGCTATGGGTCTGTCTTCAGGATGGATCAGATCCAGTGGCCCGAGTTTATCGATGAGCTCCTCTTTGGAATAACCGTTGATCTCGCAGAAACGCTGATTGGCGAACCGAAACAGGTCGTCCTGAACGATATAAAAACCAACCAGGGATGTTTCGACAACACTCCGGTATTTAAATTCCGATTCCCGAAGGGCTTCCTGGGCCCGTCTACGCTCGGAAATATCTTCGCAACTCATGACGATTTCGCCGGTATTTAGTATCATGCCTCTAAAATGGATTTCTTTTTTGGTGCCGTCTTTACAGGTAACCATAAATACCCGATCCCTTTTTGACTCCGGTTTTTTTTCTTGGTAATCCCGCTGCCAAGTTGAAAAAACAGTTTGCCGGTAGTCCGGGTCAGGGTAAGCCTTCTGATACCAGGTTTTCCCGTCAGGGATATCGGTCAGATCGTAACCGAATAAGGCCTTGAACTGGGGGTTAATGTAAGTAAACGTTCCATCGGACTCCCTTAAAACCATAGCGAATGGGGCTTTATCCACCAGGGTTTGAAAGCGTTTTCTTTCCTTCTCCAAGGCCAGTATAGAAAATTTGCGTTCGGTGATATCCAACAAGGTCCCGATGACCGCCGGATTACCCTTGAACAAGGTCCGTGATCCGAACACCTCGACATATTTAATTTCTTGTGACTTAGTCATTGTTCTGAATTCATAACGAAGGGAATCCACTTCTCCGGAAATCCTTTTTTGAACGTTCTCGGCAACTATGGTTCTGTCCTCCGGTATAGGAAAATCGGAGGGCCTTTTTCGATCGACTATTTCTTCCACTGTATACCCGAATATCTCAGCAAAACGGGGATTGACATATCTGAAAAACCCGTTTTGAATAAGATAGATACCGGCCAGGGACTTTTCGGCCAAGTTGCGAAATTTATTTTCCGATTCCTTAAGGGCTTCTTCCCAACGCTTGCGTTCGGAAATGTCTTTGACAATATGAACGACACCGGTGAGATTTTCGTCCTTATCCAGGATCGGATCCACCGAAACAAAGAGCCATTTGCCTCTTTGACCATCATAAAATTCTGTTTCTTCATGCTTTTTCGAGCTGGTCATTTTAGTCAAAGGACAGGATGGAGGAGGTGTATCGGTCCCATGCATTAATGAAAAACAGTATTGGCCGATCACATTTTGAAAAGGCAAACCAAACAATTGCATGGTGGCCTTGTTTATCCGGATAATTCTAAAATCCTGGTCTAAAAACATAACCGGGTCGGTGATGGCATCAAAGGTCGCTTGCCATTCCTGAGCGATTTGTTTCAGTTTTTCTTCTACGGAAAATCGTTCCGGCTGGCTATTATTCATAGGTCACCATAATTTCTAAGATGGACGCTCCTTGGATTCCCTCGAAAATATATTTATTATACCCAATTTTTGATATTTTTTGCAATATTTTCAAATATCGGTGATGTCTTAGGAACATAATGGGGGAGGAGTCAAGGATCAGAGGAAAAAGCCAAGGGGAATATGAGCGGCTATCTTTTCCTTAAGCCAATAGGCTAAAAAACTATTTTACATTCTTCGGGCTAAGAGTAAAATGACGATGAAAGGCCGGAGGGTCGGTTTGCACCCTTCCGGAGAATAAAGGGAGTAAGGAGGGAGGAAAAATCGGGAGATATGTTTACCTTACCTGAAATTATCGACCTGGCTGTTCGGATTGAAAAGAACGGGGCCAAGGTTTATGGAAAAGCCGAAGCCTCTGCCTCCAATGCTTCTTTAGCTTCCCTTCTTGGCTGGTTGAAGGAGGAGGAGGCGGAACATGAGAAATGGTTTAAGGCTTTTCGGGAAGAATTAGGGGAATCGGAAGAAGATCCCCGTCTGGAAGAAATGGGCCAGGCTGTCCTGCAAGGCGTCTTGGGAGATCAGGCCTTTTCCATAGCCGAGGCCGATTTTAATCAAATAAAGGAAATGCGCAGCCTCCTGGAATTGTCACTGGAATTTGAAAAGGATACGATCCTTTTCTACCAAATGCTTAGTGCCTTTCTTGAGGATGCAGAGATCCTGAATCGGCTTAACCAAATTATTGAAGAAGAAAACCGCCATGTGCAGAGGCTGGAGGATTTTCTGGAAAAAGAAAAGAGACAAGAGGAGACCCTATGAAAAAGGCCTTGATTACCGGTATCACCGGGCAGGACGGCTCTTATCTTTCTGAATTTTTGCTTTCCAAGGATTACCAGGTTCATGGTCTTATCCGCCGGGCCAGTACCTTCAACACCGGCCGGATCGACCACATTTACACCGATCCCCATAATCCCAGGACCCGCCTGTTTCTCCATTATGGAGACCTTTCCGATCCCGGTCAACTTACGGAACTTATCTACAACCTCAACCCGGAGGAGATATATCATCTGGGGGCCCAAAGCCATGTCCGAGTCAGCTTTGACGCCCCGGAGTATACCGGAGATATTACCGGTTTGGGGTCAACCCGTATTCTGGAAGCCATCCGCCGCAGCGGGATTAGGACCAAATATTACCAGGCCTCTTCTTCGGAGCTTTTCGGCAATTCCCTCCCCCCCCAAAATGAAAAGACCCCCTTCCATCCCAGAAGCCCTTATGGGGCGGCCAAAATTTATGCCTATTGGATGACTGTTAATTATCGAGAAGGATACAATCTATTTGCCTGTAACGGGATTCTCTTTAATCATGAATCGCCGAGAAGAGGAGAAACCTTTGTCACCCGAAAGATCACGCGGGGCCTGGCCAATATCCTTAAGGGACACCAGCAGAAGCTATATATCGGTAATTTGGAGGCCAAAAGGGACTGGGGATTTGCCCCGGAATATGTGGAGATGATGTGGCTGATGCTCGAACAGGAAAAACCCGATGATTATGTGGTCGGGACCGGAGAAAGCCATTCTGTGCGAGAATTTATCACCACTGCCTTTTCCTATGCCGGAATAGAACTGGAATGGCAGGGAGAGGGCCTAGAAAGTAAGGGGCTGGTCAAATCCGTGGAGGCCAACCGATCGACTGGAAACAAAGAGGATAAGGACGGGATACTCAAGCCCGGGACCGTGCTTATAGAAATTGATCCCCGGTATTTCCGCCCGACTGAGGTGGACTTCCTTTTGGCCGATATCAGCAAGGCCAAAAAGCAGCTAAACTGGCATCCTCGAATAACCTTTATCGAACTGGTCAAGATTATGGTTGACTACGATCTAAAGATGGTCGGCCTCGATCCTCAGGGTGAGGGCATTCGGACCTGTTTGGACAAAGGGTTCCATTATACCGATCATTGCTATGCATTCTCCGAAAAGCAAAAGGAAGGCCAATAATAGGGCAAAGGAGATGAAACAATAAGGATCGGGACTAGGCAGACCGGAGGAATCGGATAGTCTTAAAGGGCATTAGTCCATGACCAAAGAAAAAGTGATTATTGACTTCTTTACCTGGTTCAGCGGCCGGGATCTGAACCGGCTGGCCGATCTTCTCAGCGAGCAAGCCCGGCTCTTCTTTCCCAAAGCCCAGCCCATCCAAGGAAAGGATCGCATTTTGAAGTTCCTGGGAATTCTTTTTCGACAATATCCGGAGTTAACCTTTCAGATTCAACGCATGGTCATCCAGGAGAATCAGGCTGCTGTTCATTGGCAGAATCGAGGGACAACCCGGAAGGGAGAGCCCTATGAAAACGAAGGGGTGACCTGGATGCAATTTAGGGATGGACGGATTGATTATCTCAGCGACTTCTTTAAGGATACGGAGAAATTTTAAGGTCTTCTGGGTTATCTTTTACATCATCTAAAATATTCCCGGAAAGCGATCCAGCTGCGGCGGATGTTTTCGGAAAAGTCCATGTTGTCCCACTCGGCCAGCATGGCTTTTCTTTTTTTAACCCCGTGAGTCAAACTGTGTCCTAAAAGGCCGATCAGCTCTTTTGAATAATCCTGAAGCGGTTGATGATTGCCGTGTCGCACCGCCTCGGCCGCCGCTATTCCGGCCAGCTCACCGGAGATGAGGGCATTCCCAACACCGGCCCCGGTTATGGGATGGCAGGTTCCGGCCGCATCACCGGCGAGGATCATATTGTCCCGATGGAGGACGGTCAAACCGACCACGGGAACCAATCCGCCGCCTTGACCCAATATTTCCTGGCCTATCAGCCCTTCGGCAATTAAATCCTGTTTAAATCGATTTAAAAGGGGCTTCAAGTCCTCTTTGCAGGCCGGATCAAGGCCCAGGCCCAGATTGGCCCGATCTCCTTTCGGGAACAACCAGCCATAACCGCCTTTGATATCAGGTTGAAAATAGATACGGGTATGATCCAAGGGCTTATTTAGAAGAACCCGGTATTGGGCGGCCAGGAGAAATTCTTTTTGGCCACAGCCCATCCAGCGGCCTACTTGAGAAGTAGGTCCATCGGCCCCAATAATGACCCGGCAATGAATTCCCACCGCCCCTTTATCTCCGCGAGCCACCACTTGGTTGTCCTTAAAAGTGATGGCCTGATGCCCTGTTTTTATTGAGGCCCCGGCCTGGACAGCCAGATCAGCCAGGCCTTGATCAAAACGATCTCGATTGATGATGGCCCCGGGGACAGCCGTTTCTGTTATGGACTGACCGGAAATAACCGTTTGCATGGCGTGGACGGTCTGAACCGTCAAGCCTGGACAGTTTAAATCGAGATAACGGCTAACAGGAAAAGGCACGTATTCGGCACAGCGCACCGGCAGGCCGATTTGAGTTCGCCGCTCCAATAGAATTACCGAACATCCCTTCTGAGCGGCCAATCGGGCGGCCGTACTACCGGCCGGTCCGGCCCCGATGATCAAGACATCGCATTTCAACTGTTTAAAGACATTCATGTTTTGTTGATAGGGTCCAGCGGATTATTGTTTAGGAGTGCCTTTCCGGAAAAAAGGCCTAAACCCATGGTCCTCCGGGCCAGAAATTAATCCCTGTCAGTTTCCCCTTGACTCTCCTTTCCTCCCGATTTTATACTTTTTAAAATATAAATCAAATTCATTTATCCTGGGAAAGTGGACCCTTTTGCCGGATAAGGTCCGCTGCCCCAGGGAAAGATTTCGATGCCCAAATGATCCTCACCGACCGACCTTCTTATCTTCAATTCTATCCCACACTGGCCTGCAATGAGAGGTGTGATTTCTGTTTCAACCGAAACATTACCCCTGTCAAGGATGTTACCATTCCTGAGTTTGAAAGGCTTCTGGCGGTTATCGGCAAGGCGGGAATCCCATCCATCGATATTCTGGGAGGGGAACCCACCCTTCATCCGGACCTCCTGAATTTGATGGACCTTCTCTCGAATCATCAGCTCAAGGTTAATATCAGCAGCAACGGGAGCGATGTGCCCTTGCTTCGACTTTTGTCTGAACATTATCCCCAAGAAGCGGTCCGCGTCGGGGTCTCCGTAAACACTCCCCCTTTATCCCTGGACCTGCACAATTATATTTTGGGTTGTCGGCCGGTTTTAAAAAGCATTTTCGACCCTCAGTCTATCATCCCCGAATTCTGCCGATCTTACCTGGAGCTGCCTGGAATCGATTATTTCCTTATCTATATGGATGTGCTTGAGGTGAGGGATTTAGTCCGCAGCGTACCCTTCTATAAGTATTACCGAAAACTTGAGAGGTTGAAAAAGGATTACGGGGAGCTGGACGGTGTTTTCTGCTCGGGATTTATTCCCGATGTCCGGGCCTGCCCTGCCCTCGAATGGACCAGGTGCCCGGCAGGGACTACCAAGCTGTCCGTGCTTCCGGACGGCACCGTTTATCCCTGCTATTTATTTTTCAGGTATCCACAGTTTGCCTTAGGTAATCTTTTGCACGATGATTTTGAAACCATCTGGCGTCACCCGATCCTGGATCATTTTAGGCGCTTTGATAAAAACAGGTGCCCGAAGAGTGCTTGCGACCTTCATGGGGTCTGCCATGGTGGATGCCCAGCCCTGAGTTATCTTTTTTATGGGGATCTGCAGGGGCCCGATCCGAGGTGTCTGCGGGAGGATTTAGACGGTGTTCGCTGGGATTAAATAGAGCAAAAAACCGGGAAGGAGTTGTCATGAAAAAAATTGATGTGTGTAACCGGGCCGTAAGTTCAGAAAATGGAGAATACGTCTTGGGTTTGGAAGACACGGGGAGTCATGCCTGCTACCTGATTTACGGTGTCTTAAAACCGAGAGAAAAAGGAAGGGCGATCAAGCCCGGGAAAGGTCACGAGGAGATCGTTTTGGCCATGCAAGGCGACCTGTTCCTTTCCGGAGATATGACCGGCAGGCTGGAGCAGGGCCACGCCTTTCATATTGCAGGAGAAAAAACCATCTATTTGGAAAATGTCGGCAACATGGAAGCGGTCTATATTATTTCAGGCGGACATTCCGCCCACGGCCATCACCACTGATGATTCCCTATAGGAAGCTAATCTGCCTGGATTCTGGCCAAGCACGATTTTTTCCCTCTTGACATTCCGGAAGAATCGGTTAAATTATTACAAAAAATTATCGCATGAAGCGAGGAGGGAGCCGGGCATGAAGATCCGTAAAGTTGTTAAGGTAGCCAAAGGTCTTTGTAAGTGTAAAAGCACCTGCTGATGGAAAGAAATATTTTTTTTGGAGGCCGACGGGGTTAGCCTGCGTCGGCCTTTTTTTTGGGCCTCTGAGGATAGCAGCCCTTGTCGAAAAGCGAATTTCAGCATTACCTCTGCCTCCCGTTTTGTACTTTTTATAAACCGGGGGCCAAAGAAGAGCTTCTTTGCCGGGGGGCCTGGCTGGTTGAGCGATTGATCCAGAGCCGGCGGATAACCCCTGGAGACCTTGCCGGCTTAAGCAAGGAGGATCCTTTCCCTCCCGGGCAGGAAAGGGACCTGGAAGCCCTTGTCTGTGAAGACTGCCCTTTCCGCCTCGAAGATTGCGACTTTAAATCTCTCCCTCCTCCCCAAGATGCCCGCCCCTGCGGAGGACTCCTTCTCTTGAAACAGCTTGTTTCCAGGGGGACCATATCGTTAAGGGATTTGTCGGCGGGCAAGGATTGAATAATGGGGACGCGCAGCTGGGAACAATCTTTCCTGACCCTTTATCCTCAGGTTTTTCTAAAACGCCTGGAGAACCCCTTTCTCTATCATGTGGGCCGGGATGAACTCTATGAAATCGACGAGCAGGCCCTCTTGTTTTTATCCCAATGCGACGGCACGCGCCGAGGGGCCGCATTAACCGCCGATAATGATTTTGTCTCCTTTTGCCTGGAGGAAGGGCTTTTGGAGGCCTGGGACACCCCTCAACCGCAGGACGTCATCATCGGGAAAGCGCCCACCCCTTCTCTTCGTTATCTGGAGCTGCAACTCCTGCATCAGTGCAATCTCCGCTGCCGTCATTGTTACCTGGGGCCCCCTCGGCCGGAGCGGTTGGCCCTGGCTGACGCCCTAAAGATAACCCGAGAATTTTCCGATCATGGCGGCCTCAGACTGCTCCTTTCCGGAGGGGAACCCCTCTTATATCCTGAACTGAACGATTTTTTATCCGAAACCCAAGATTGGGGCATTCGCCGCATCCTCCTGACCAATGGCACCCTTATTACTCCCCGAACCGTGTCCGGCCTGCAGGTCGATGAAATCCAGGTCAGCCTGGACGGCTGGCGCCGGGGGCATGAACAGCTCCGGGGGCCCGGCACATTCGATCAAGTCCTCCGGGGCATTCAGGCGATTCGGGAAGCCGGCCTCCCGCTGTCCATCGCCACCATGATCCACAGGGGAAATGTAAATGAATTTGAAGAGCTCTCCAGGTTTGTGGAACAGATAGGGGCAATCGAATGGGGAGTGGATCTTCCTTGTTCGGCGGGAAGCTTGAAAGAAAGCCAGGATCTGGAGGTTTTACCCGAAGAGGCCGCACCTTACCTGAATTATGCATTTGGTGGAGGCTATCACGGCTCCTCCGAGGGCTTTGCCTGCGGGCGGCACTTGATGACGGTTCTGCCCAATGGGCAGGCCGTGAAATGCGGGTTCTATGAAAGGGAGCCACTGGGAGACGCCAAACAAGGCTTGATGGAATGTTGGCTCAGGCTGAATCACATCCCCCTTGAAGAGTTGGAATGCCGGGACTGCTCGGCATTGGAGGAATGCACCGGCGGCTGTCGCTTTCGGGCCGAGCGCCCCCTGGGGAAGGATCTCCTCATGTGCTGCCTGTACGACCGAATCTCTTAAGGCTAAAGTCTTCTTAAAGGAAGAGGGCGTTTTGACAATTTCCTGACTTTATCCCTTATTGGCGTTAGAGGAACTATAAAGGAAAAACGAGCCCTGACCTATAACATCCTTTTAAAAAACCCCAAAGTTCAAATGATAATCAATGAAAGCCATAATTTAAATATAATTCATGGTTGACATATCATATATGGTATATATATAATATAGCATGTGGAAAATTGAAGAGCATCGCAGAATAGACAAACAGATATCATCTATCCCAATTGAAGTCCTCAAAAGATATGAAAAATGGAAGGATATTGCTTCAATCTCAGGCCCACAAGGGTTGCGACTGATTAAAGGATTTCACGATGAAACCTTATCGGGAAAATGGAAAGGCTACCGGTCCTCGCGCCTCGGTGACCAGTGGCGGGTTATTTATTATATTGTTCCCGAAGAGATGCTCTTTCAAGTTGAATCAATATCAGCCGATAAGTATAGGAGATCTTAAATGAAAAAATATAAACAAGCAAAAAAAAGAATCATACTTTCTGTCGGTGAATCTATACACATCGTTCGCGAGTTACAAGAGTTGAGCCAAAACCAACTTTCCCAACTTACAGGTATTCCTCAAGCAACCCTTTCCGCAATTGAAAATAACCGTATCCAATTGGGGGTTGAAAGAGCAAAAGTTCTGGCTCGCGCCTTGAAAGTGCATCCTGGCGTTCTTGTCTTCCCCGGATGGGAACTCTCAAACGAAATTGCAGCATAACCTCTCACTTTACATACTAAAACTTCTTGGGACAACAAAATTTCAGTTGAAAAAATTTCAGTTGATTGGGAAGGAGGGAGACTAAAAGTCTTGACTCCGAAAGGTCTAATCACGCTTAAATTATTAAGAAAAAGTGGTCAAGACCTAGATGATATAGAATATTTAAAGGAATTAATCGATGAAGATTGACATGAGTGAAAAAGCGGTTACAGATCGTTTGAAAACTGTAAATCAATTAAGAAAAGCGTGTCTCTCCCTGTCTGATTCGAGTGTAGGGAAAAAAATTAGAAAAAAATTTTCTGCCAACAAATCAGTACAGAGGACCTCGGACGCGCTCGGCCGCTGACTTAGCTGGTATGTTTCAATTCCGCACGATTTTATTTGCTCCGCGACCGTTAGTTTTTCAGATTATAGATACTCTCGAGATTTTCAAGGCAGGAAAAAATGGGTTTAAAGGTGCCTTGGGTCATCCGTGCCTCCTTGTCCCACCAGATTTAAAACCTTTTCCAATAACCCTATCCGAAGATGGGTCTGATTTTCAAAAGCGCCCAGATAGGCCTCCTTTTCCTTATTCAATTCATAGCAGGTAGTGTTTTCAATGTCGAGCAGCAGGGCCGGCAGACCGGCTTGCTTAAAGGCCTCCTGCCGCTTGAGTTGAAAAGCATCACAACAACAGCCTATATAGGCCCTGACCCCTTTGTGTTTTTCTTCCTCCAGGGTCTCCACCAGGTGTTCATAATTCTGGATGGTGATGACTTTCAGGCCACGGGATTCCGCCAGGCTGAAGGCCTCTCCGATGGTGCATTGCCCGCATTGCTGGCAGCCGTCCCGGGTGCGATAATCACACTCCGGCAGTTTGGCACAATAGGGTAACAAAAGTAAATCGCACTGGTTAAGGATCTCCGGCAGGGCGCCGTTAAAGACAGTCATCCAGTCGGCTTCTTCAAAAGAAAATCCCCTTTGAGGATAGGTCATTTTGTCCAAGGCCAAGCGGATGGCCTGAAAAAAATCATTAGGACGCAATCCAAAAAGCTCTATGTCTTTTTGTTTGAAAAAATCCTCCACCTTAGAGGCCAAATCTTTAATTGCCGAATTTTTTAGGGCAACTTCAAGATCGTACACCGCCCGGCGGGGCTGGATAAAAAAATCTCCGGTAATCAGGAGGTCTTTAATTTTTTTCCGTTTTAGGTCCACCTTGACCGCGGTACGGATCAATCCCCCGTCTTCCTTATGAATGGAGCGCAGGACCTCCTGGGGCCTGAAGGGGATTCGGGATCCTTCAATCCATTCCCTCGAAAGCATTTTGGGCAATCTTTGGTGGAACATTTTTTCTTCCTGCCTGGTAATCTCACCGGGTTCGAAGCAAAGGCCCAGTTCCTCCTTAAATCCTTTTTCCAGGGCCTCTTTGATCTTTTCCAGAGGGGGCTGGAGGCCCATTTGTTCCGTAAGGCTGGTGACCCGTTCCCGGGCCGAAGACAGTTCTCTATGATTCAATTTTTCGGTGGGGATGCGCAGGGCCTTGATCAGATGGTCAAGATGGAAATCAATAAGCAAGGTGCCTTGAAAAAGAAAGGCCTCTCCTTCAAAGGCCGCGCCGGTTCCGGAAATTTTCCGGCCCTGGATTTCAATATCATTTCTGGGTCTAAACCGGGCCTCCAGGCCGAGGGTCCTCAGCCCCTGGACGGCCGCCCGGCAGATGGCCCCGGTGATCTCCTCCATAGTCAGACCCAGGGAGAGGGTTTTGCGGGAAGCGATCAGTTCCCAGCCCAGTTGCCCTTCATCGAAAAAAATGGCCCCTCCCCCGGTGGTCCGGCGGTTAATTTCTATCCCCTCCTGGAGGCAGTAGTCCAGACGGATTTCTTCGGCCACGGCCTGGTGATAGCCCACCAGGGCTACTGGCGGGGAGAACCGCAAATAGCGCAGGGTATCGGGGATCAGATTCTCCGCCCGGGCCTGAAGTAAGGCCTCATCCCAAGCCATATTCTCGGCCCCGCTTAAGAGGCCGGTATCAATGACGCGTATCATCATTCGATTAAGGCGCAACAATCCATATGGTAACGAATATCCATCCCCAGGTCTTCGGCCAGGCATACACCCTGGTCGCTCGGGTAGGTGATCCCGTCAAGACCGGCCTTGAGGGCCAAGAGATCGGTCTTTCGGCGATGAAGGCCCAGGGGCCGTTCGCAGCCCAGAACCACCGGTGTTTGGGGAAAAAGGGACTTGGCCAGGACAAAGAGCTCCCCCAGGGCCTCCGGAGACGGCGGGGCGGTCGAGGCCATAGGCGTTTTGGGAATAGGCCGGAGCCCGACCAGAACCAGGGTCTTTATGGGATAGGGGGCAATCATCTCCAAAGCCCGCGGTTCTCCCCTAATCTGTCCGAAATGGAGGCCCATAACCACGTGAGGAGCCGTGGGGATGCCCCGGTTGACCAGGAGCCGGAGGGATGTTTCATAATCCTCTACCTCGGCCTGAAGATGATAGACCTGCCGGATGGTTTCCCTATCCCCGATAATATCGAGCATGGCCAAATCGATCCCGGCCTCGGCCAGGCCGTCAGCCAGTTGAGGAGAGACCAGGCCCGTATGGACCAGGACCTTCAATTTCAATTCTGAACGGATTGCTTTAATCGTCCCGATGAAATTGAGTAAAGGGACCTGACCCTTCCGGTCGGCCCCTCCACTGATCAGGATGGCCCGGCCGCCTTTCTTGGCCAGTTTATAAGCGGCCTCCATGAGGGACTGGGGAGTCTGGACGGGCAGCATATTTTTGAGGATAACCCCCCCGCAATGTTTACAGTTGAGCCGACATTGGCTGCCGGTGACCGAGACGGCCTGGGTCCCACAGGTATTCGGTGGGGAGAAAGGCAGGGACTCCACGTTTTTCAGAGCAGGGAAGAAAAAAGAAATACCTTTTCTTGCGTTTTCCATATCAGACAGTATAGTAAAAATATGGTCCGGGAACAACCCATTTAAATTAACCGACAGACAATTTCCATTTGCCCTTTGATTAGTTTTCTTTTAAGATCATTTTCAAATGGAACCGTTGGGCCTCAAGGCCGACGGACCTATTTTTTATATACAGGAGGATGCGCATGGAAGAGCAACTATGGCATAAATTTAAATGGCCCAAGGAAGTCCCCTTTACCTTAACTAAACCCCCCCAACCTCTTTATCAACTTTTAGATGATCGGGTTAAGGAAACCCCGGATCGAACGTATACGATCTTCGCCGATCATGAGCAAACGTATCGTGAAATATGGGATATGGCCAACCGGGTAGCCACCTTTCTAATCCAGAAGGGGATAAAATCCGGGGAAAGGGTAGCCCTATTTCTCCCGAACCTTCCCCATTTCCCGGTCTCTTTTTTCGGGGTCTTGAAGGCCGGGGCGGTTTGTGTGACCTGTAATCCCATGTACAAGGCCAATGAATTGAATTTCCAGCTTAAGGATTCGGGGGCTGAAGCCCTCTTTGTTCTGGATCATCCGGTTATCTATCCAACGGCCCTGGAAGCCCTGAAAGGGACTGCCGTTAAGACGGTAGTGGTCTGCAGTATTAAGGATTTTCTACCTCCTTTAAAAGGGTTTCTCGGAGGTCTGTTGGGAAAAATCCCCAAGGCCCCGGCTGTGGACCCCCAGCATATCCCTTTTAAGGAAGTCCTTAAAACCCCCCCTGCACCTCCCTCTCTCAAAGTAGATCCGGTTGAAGATCTGGCTTTGATCCTGTATACCGGCGGGACCACCGGGGTACCCAAAGGGGCCTCCCTGACCCATAACAATATCGGTTCCAATCTGGCCATGTTGGAGGAATGGGCCTTAATCGAATCGGAAGACGGGGGTCCGGCCCAAAAAATATCCCTTAGTGGCAATCAGACCTATCTGGGGGTCTTGCCCTGGTATCATTCCTACGGTTTAACCCTGACCCTGTTGGCCTGTTGCGGAGGGGGATTTAGAGTGGTCTGCGTTCCGGACCCCCGGGCCGGAAATCCTCCTTTTACCGAGGTTCTGAGACTGATCCAAAAATACCAGGTGACCATTCTCCATGGGGTACCTACCCTTTATAGTGCTATTATCAACCACCCTTTGATCAATAATTTTAATCTCAAATCCGTAGTCTATTGTGCTTCCGGCGCCGCTCCATTGCCGGTGGAGGTGGCCAAGCGGTTCGAAGAGTTGACCGGGGCCATTGTCCTGGAAGGGTATGGTCTCAGTGAGACCTCTCCGGTGACCCATACCAACCCCACCAATCGTCGAGATCGCAAGTTCGGGAGTATCGGACTTCCCCTGCCAGACACCTATATCAAGATTGTCGATGTGGAAACCGGGACCCGGGAAATGCCCCAAGGAGAAGACGGGGAGATCGCCATAAGCGGGCCCCAGGTCATGAAGGGATATTGGAACCGCCCGGAAGATAATGAATCGGTCTTTAAGATGTACGACGGGCGGCGTTATTTCCTGACCGGAGATATCGGCCATTTGGATGAAGAGGGCTTTACCGTGATCACCGACCGTAAAAAGGATATGATCATTGTCGGAGGTCTGAAGGCTTTTCCCCGGGAAGTGGAAGAAATATTATATACCCATCCGAAAGTGGCTAATGCCGCCGTGGTCGGGATCCCCTCGGCAAAAAGCGGGGAGATCGTCAAGGCCTTCATCCAGCTCAAACCCGGGGAAACGGCTACGGAAGAGGAAATCATGCAGTTTTGTCATGATAAAATGGCCGCCTATAAGCGCCCGCATCTCGTGGAGTTCAGAGAGGCCCTGCCCATGACCCCGGTGGGTAAGATTCTGCGCCGGGTTCTGCGGGATGAGGAAAGGGAGAAGGCTAAAAAGGCTTCCGGATAAGTTGAATCACCAGAATGATTTAAACCAAAACCGACGGGTGACTATGGTTGTTGAACAGATTTTAGTCGGACCTATGGCCGTTTTCTGTTATCTGGCGGCCTGCCCGCAGACCGGGGAGACCGTGTTGATTGATCCGGCCGGAGATGAACAGAAGATCCTCCAGATCCTCAATCAAAGAAATTGGCGACCTGTATATCTCATCAACACCCATGGTCATCCGGACCACACCTGCGGTAATCATATTTTGGCCCAACAGACTGGGGTCAAAATCGTTATGCACGAGGCCGATGCCCGCCTGTTTGATAATCCCGCTGCCCGGCAGATGGCCGGCCAGATGGGCTTTCGACCTTCACCGCCAGTTGACCGAACTGTTAAAGAAGGTGATCTAATTCGATTCGGACAGGAGTTCCTCCAGGTGATTCATACTCCCGGCCATACGCCCGGAAGTATATGCCTTTATGGGCAGAAAAACCTTTTCACCGGAGATACCCTGTTTGTCGGGGCGGTAGGACGGACCGATCTGCCGGGTGGTTCATTTCAGGTCCTCCTTGACTCCCTGCAACATAAGATCATGCCCCTGCCGGAAGAGACCATCGTCTGGCCGGGGCATGATTACGGCGACCAGCCTAGATCGACTGTGGGCTGGGAGAAAAAGACCAATCCCTATTTAACGGATTTTTTTTAACAGCCCGGGAGTCCGGTATAAAAAGGTCACGACCTCTTGATCAAATTCATACCTTTTGTTCTTGCGGGATTGGGTATTCTTTGGTTAGCCAACTGTTCGGTAACTCCGCCTCTCCAACCACTGATCCTTCAAGGGTATTCAAAAAGTTTAAAGCCGGGAGATGTGGTTCAAACGGCCAATGGGGAGATCTTAACTTTCGAGTTCCTGATCACCCATCTTTCCAAGGCAGAAATTATTTATGTGGGAGAGACCCATACCCGCCTTGACGATCACCGACTGCAGTTGGAAATTCTTAAAGGGCTGCAAGCCAGGCATCCTTCCCTGATCCTGGGCCTGGAGATGGTACCCAAGGAAGCTCAACCTATTTTAGACCAATATTCCCAAGGTCTTATTTCAGAAAAGGTTTTTCTGGAGCGCATTGAATGGGAGAAAATTTGGGGGTACCCCTTTGATCTCTACCGGGGAATCTTTCACTGGGCCAGGGCCAGGCACTTGAAAATAATTGGACTGAATGCCCCGATTGGGGTTGTTAATCACATCGCCCAAAAAGGACTGGCCGCTTTACCTCCTACAGAGCGGTCCAGAGTAGCGTCTGATTTTCACTTTGATTATCCCCAGCACCGTGAGCTCATTCGACAGCAATATGCCCACCACCCTCAAGGAAAAATAAAAAATTTTGAGACTTTTTATGAGGCCCAGTTGGCCTGGGAAGAAACCATGGCGGAAACACTGGCCCAAACCCTGAAGGGTCTATCAAGAGAGGGGCCGGTCCTGGTATTGGTCGGGAGAGGGCATATCATCAACAAGCTTGGCCTGCCCAGATTGGTCCAGATTCGAAAAGCACATACTTATAAGACTATCCTTTCCATTCCTCCTGATTATCCCTCCCGCAGTTTAGATCCGAAGATAGCCGATTACATTTGGATTTCGGAAAAGTAAAGCGGATATAGGATTCGAGGATCATAGAAATCAGATACTGGATAAAAATCTCCGATACTGGATTCTGGATAAAACCATCATCCACCATCGGCCTTCTGTCCAGTATCCGGTTTTACTCGATCCCCGTCCCTTTGAATCCCGGTTTAATTTAAATCCGATGTACAGTTGGGGCAGCGGGTGGCTTTTATCGGGATAATCGAAAAACAGTAGGGACACTCTTTGGTGGTCGGGGACGCTGGGGCCGGTTCGGGTTGGCGTTTCAACCGATTGATCTGTCGGATCATTAAAAAGACGGCGAAGGCCACCAGGAGAAAATCAATGATCGTATTGAAAAAAAGACCGTACTTGATGGTTACGGCCCCGGCCTTCTTGGCCTCTTCCAGAGTTGCAAAGGATTGGCCGGAAAGGGTAATAAACAGGTTGGAAAAATCGACCTGGCCTAAAAGCAGACCGATAGGAGGCATCAAGACATCATTGACAAAAGAAGAAACAATTTTTCCAAAGGCGGCACCGATAATGATCCCGACGGCCATATCCAGGACATTCCCCCGCATGGCAAATTCTTTAAATTCTTTCCACATGGTCCCCTTCTTTACCTAAACTGGGTGTTTGATTATTCTTCGGAAAAAAGTTCTTTCAGAACCAAATCCACCTGGTCCCAGCTTATCCAGCCTTTTTCTAAAAGAATGGCCCCTATTAAGCGATGGTCTTTTCCGCTCAGATCTTCTTCCAACTGTTCGATGATGGCTTCTTTAAGCTGGCTCTTGGAAATAAAATTATTTTTTACAGCAATCGTTCCAAAGCGTCGGCAGAGATTGGAAATCTCTTTTTCGGTAGGTACACCCATGGTGAATAACCTCCTAAGTCAATAGGCGAAAAAATTTTAACAAAAATTGGCAGATAAATCAACCTTCGGTCAATGGATTCTTTTTGTTTCCGGCTTGAACTTCGCGCAGTTGGGCCCGGACCCGGCCTGCCGAAACGGCCATGACTATGGAAAGAACCGCCCCAATTTCTTCTTCCGTAATTCCTTTATCCCTGGCTAGGCCAAGGTAGTGATTCATTCAGGGATAACAGGCAAGGGACATCGAAGCGGCCAAATGGATCATCTGGGTCGTTTTGTAATCCAAGATATCGTTGGAAAAGACGGAGTTATAAAAATCGGAATAGGCCTTATCCTGTTTTCTAGGTAACATGGTTCCTCCTTGTTGTCCGGTGTTAGTTAGTTTTCATCCGGAAATTCGAATTTCCGGATGAAAACACCTGGATTCTGACTTGCGACTCTGGCCAGAAACCCCTTTTTCAAGCCCAATCGGCTCCGCCGATCTCCTGTTAATGTCGATGAAATCGACCGAGGTTTCTGGCCACGGAGAGTAGCCAGTAGCTGTATGTTCGCATCCGGAAAGGGCGTTTCCGGATGCGAACTAGTTAATTATATGAGGGCCTGATAACCCGGCGGGAATGGCCGTCTCAGAGAGAATAGCCGGTGCTGTAAAGAGGGCAGATATCCCCCTGCCCGGCCCATTTCCTAAGGCATTTTATGGGACGACTGTATGCTCTTTCGTCCCCTTTATTTTCCGGCAAATTCATAATACCTCTTTCTGGGAATCTTAGAGATAAGTCTAAGGGCCATGCGGTTCCAAAAACCGGGGATACAGATTACCCGGTTTTTATCCAGACAGGTTAAAGAATATTGCACCACCTCCTCCGGCTCCATCCATTTGAACCGTTGGAGCCTTTCCCATTCCTGAGGGTCCATTTTGACTCTTTTATGAAAATCAGTCCGGATGAAACCGGGGCAGAGGGACTGGACTCGTATGCCCTTGTCCGCCAATTCCATATGAAGGGACTCGCTGAAAAAATTCAAAAAGGCTTTGCTCCCAGAATAGGAGGCATTTCTCACCAGAGGCATGAAGGCAGCTAGAGACGATACATTGATAATATTTCCCCGGCCATTTTTTGTCATTCCGGGGATGACCGCATGGATGAGTTCCAAGGAGGCAATCACCTGGACCTTAACCAGGTCTTTCTCTTGTTCAATATCGTTCGCCCAAAAGAATTTGTTGATCCCAAAGCCGGCATTATTGATTAGAAATTCGAGATCATCTCTATTTTTAATGGCTGTGACAACCTTCTGAAGATCCCGGCCATCAGCCATTTCCGCCAGGATAACCTGAACCTCCACCCTGTATTGGGTCCTCATTTCATCTGCCAATTTCTCAATGATCTCTTTTCGTCTTCCCGTTATGATAAGATCATATCCCAAAGAGGCCAATTTCTTGGCGAATGATAAGCCTAGACCGCTTGTCGCCCCGGTGATGATTGCTTTCTTTCCCATTATATCCTGCCATTAAAAATATTTTTTCCCCGTTTGATGTTTTCTTTTCCAAATGCTGGCCGTTATCGTCCCGGACCTCTCTAAAATTATCCCGCTTGTGACTGGGGAGAACTAGTCTTATCCTCCTTTTCATTCATCCCGTGACAGGTTTCCGGTCTTCGGATGGACGATATTCCTTGATTTGAAGATAGGATATCTTTTATCATAACTGGCAAATAAGAGTCAAAAACAGATGATATTTCTCGGCCATCCCCCTTTGTAGGAAAATTGCAGATGAAAAGGCTCCTGCCGACAGAACGGGTCCAGGGTTCCTTTAATCCCTGACGGCCAAATAATCCTCCTGTTTAGACTGCCCAAAGGCTTTGGTCTCCTTGAAGAATTTATAATAAATGAGTTATCCTAATCTCCCGGATGATTTTTATGAAAGATGGTTTATGCACCTCATCAAGAGGTAAACGGTATCGACTACTAATTGCGGTTTGGCTTGTATCTTTGGTCGTCTTCGGAGCCTGTGGACTGAGATCCGGCCCTTGTCCTGAAAAAGCGCCGTTGATCTCGGATCATTTTGATGGAAAATTTTATTACAATCCGGGTTCGCCTACAGGCCAGGGCGAAGGACCGAAGCGAAGTATTTGGGGATGGGTCTGGCTTTGGCTGACTCGAGAGGATTGGTCGGAATTTAAAGAGCTTCCTCCGGGCTCAAAGCCTCCAGCCCGCGTGCCAAAGGGGACCCTGCGGATTACCTCTATCGGCCATGCCACGTTCCTGATTCAAATCGATGGACTGAATATCCTAACCGACCCCATTTGGTCGGACCGTTGCAGCCCCTTTTCTTGGGTGGGCCCGAAACGCCACAGCCGACCCGGCCTCCTTATGGGAGATCTCCCACCCATTGATGCTGTGCTGGTGTCCCACAACCACTATGATCATCTTGATCTCCCCACTCTGGAACAACTGGCGCGAAAAGGCACACGGCGTTCTCTGGTTCCGCTGGGAAACGGAGAGTTGGTTAGGTCCGCCGGCATTCCCAAGGTCGATGAACTTGACTGGTGGCAAACCCTGCCCTTGTCGGCCGATATCACGGTTACCCTGGTTCCGGCCCGGCACTTTTCATCACGGACCCTCTGGGACCGGAATCAGACCCTTTGGGGAGGGTTTATTATCTCCGGAACAAGGGGAAATATTTTCTTTGCCGGAGATACGGGATACGGCCCTCATTTTCAGGAAATCGCCCGCCGTTTTTCCCCAATCAGGGTAGCCCTTCTGCCTATTGCTCCCTTTCAGCCGAAGAATTCTACTTATTCTTCTCCCGGACAGTCTTTTCGTCTGCATATGGGACCAAGAGAGGCCGTTCAGGCCCATTTGGACCTTGGTGCGCCAGTCAGTTTGGCCGCTCATTTTCAAGTCTTCCAACTCGGTGCGGATGGATTTAATGATGCCGTAGCAGAACTCGGTCTTACCCTGAAGCAAGGCAATCTGAACCCGGAGACGTTTCTGGCCTTAAGCCCCGGCCAGAGTCATGAATGGATCGGGAGTTTACCGGAAACCACCCACACGGTTAAGAGGGGAACTCTGGGCCAGGATGCCAGGAAGGAAATCCATTGATCGAATTAGGATGGCTGGAGGGGGCTACCTATTCAGTTCCTGTCTATCCTAATGGCCCACGGCTATTTTTCGGGCGATGGCTGCACAGTCGACGGCCGGAGGAGATTGCGGAAAGGTCAGAGACAGGATGGTTTGCTTCATAATGGAACGAGGTACAGTCTCATCGTAAGTAATATATCCCAGATAATTCAAGGGGAATCCTAGAAACCGATGGCAGATGGAATCGATGTGGTTGAATATCCTGGTCGCTTCTTCGGCATTGCGGGCGGAATTGACGATCAGATCGAAACGGTTCTTCCCGAACATTTGAAAAATGACTTTAATCGTGGCATAGGCATCGGTCAGACTGGTCAGTTCTCGATTAAGGACGACAATATTATGGTCGGCAAAAAGATTGAACTGAAGGACGGTTTCTGAAATCCCGGCTCCGGTATCCAGGATAATATGATCGTAAGCCGAAGAGATCTCTTGGATAGCCGTTTTTATCCGGTCGATATTCTCAAAGATGAGTTGGGCCATCTCTTTGACTCCGGAACTGGCGGGCACCAGATCAAATCCGCCTTGAGTGTTCAGGAGTACTTCCTTAGCCGTCATATTGCCGAAAGCGATGTCTTTTAAAGTGTGCGCCGGGTTGAGTCCCAACATGATATCGATATTAGCCAGACCCAGGTCACAGTCAACCATGAGGACCTTTTTGCCCATTTGGGCCAGACAGGCGGCCAAATTGATGGCGATAAACGTTTTGCCTACTCCCCCTTTGCCGCTGGAAATCGCGGTTACGACAGGTACTTTAGCGGTCATCACCTTCTCCTTTTTGCTGCAAATGATCTTTTATGGCAAAGAGGGCCTCTTTTTCTTCAACGCTGACCATACTTGTCTCATCGAGAAATGGTTCGACTTTTCCGAAGAGGACAAAGCGATTTTTTCCTGAACGTTTCGCCTCATATAAAGCCGAGTCGGCGGCCTGAACAAGTTCCTCCGGACTTAAGGATGAGGTGGTGGTGTATTCACCCACGCCGGCGCTCAGGGTAACACCGAGACCCAGTGGCTCGGCAATCACTTGGACAACTTTAATCAAACGATCAGCCACTAGGGCGGCTTCAAAAAGGTTGGTGGCCGGCATAATTACGGTAAATTCATCCCCCCCGAATCGGCAAAGCGTATCGCCGGTCCGTAGATTTTCTCGAAGTGCTTCGGCCAGGGCCACCAGGAAATGGTTGCCTTCCATATGGCCCAGAGTATCATTCAGGGTTTTGAAATTATCCAGGTCCATCATCAGGAGAGAGCAAGGCAGTCCCGTTCGACGGGTCCGGGACATTTCCTTTCCGAGTTGGCTGGTGAAAAACCGAGTATTATAAAGTCCGGTCAGGCCATCAATAAGGGCCATGGCCTGTAACTGATTATTCTCATCTTTAAGTTCGATGATTTTTTCTAAAAGATCGTCTTCCAATTCAAGGGTTAAAGGTCTTAACTGCTCAAAAGCTTCCTGCTCCTGGGGTGATAGGTCCTCCAATAAAGCGATGACGGCTTTCTTTTTTAACGTCCGGCTATCGAAAAGAAAAACAGCGGCCTCATGGCCCTTAATGATCTCAGCCAGGGTCTTCCTTCGCTCTTCCTTTTGAGAAAGAGGGTTTACCGTGACAAGGGTTTCATCCCTTTTCGGCAAATTTAGGCCTTCTTTTTGACCAACCCCTTTTATTGTTCCGCTGCCCATTCTTTCTTTCATTTCTTTTAGTCTTGATTTTAAGGAATCATTATTCTCAGGTCTTCTCTTTAGATAGGAGGAGTTTTTAATTGATTAGAAATATAAATAATTTAAGAAAGGTCGTCAAGGGCAAATATGCCGTAATTAGAAAGCCGCATTCTTTAAAGATAATCCAAGTTTTCAGGAACCAAGCGGCTTTTCTCGGCTTTGACAAAAGGGCCTAATTTCTATAAAGTTAAAATAATAGAGGAATCAAGGATCGGAGGGGACAGGGGTTCCCCTGAATGGTCAGGGAAAACCCCTCCTTTATCAGGCAGATCTTTTCAGGCTTCAATGGGCAGAACAGAATTTTCTTGATCATGACTAAACAAAGGGCTTGGGTCTTTAGCTTGTTGATGATAGGGGGATGGCTGTTTTTCCTGGAGGCATCAGAGCCCATAGCCCACGGTTTTGAAAAAAGGGCCCCGGTTTTTGAGATTAAGATAGTCCGGATCTTTCCCCATGACCGCAGGGCTTTTACCCAAGGACTGGTCTTTCACCAGGGATTTCTTTATGAAGGGACCGGAATTCTGGGTGAATCGAGCTTGCGTAAAGTGGACTTGGAAACAGGGAGGATTATAAAAATTTACCGTTTGCCGAATGATCTCTTTGGAGAAGGGCTAACGGTCTGGAAAGATCAACTGATTCAGCTGACCTGGAAAAACAGACTCGGTCTGGTTTATCGGCGGGATTCGTTTCGGCTACTCAAAACTTTTTCCTATCTGACTGAAGGATGGGGGCTGACCCATAATGGAAAAGAGTTGATCATGAGCGACGGTTCAAATACCTTGATTTTTTTGGACCCGGTCCGCTATAAGGCGGTTCGACGGATCAAAGTCCATGATCACGGACAACCGATAGGGCATCTCAATGAACTGGAATATATTCAGGGTGAGATTTGGGCTAATGTCTTCCAGACGGACTGGATCGTCTGCATTTCTCCGGAGACTGGAAGAGTGACGGGCTGGATCGATTTAAGGGGATTGCTGAGCCGGGAAGATCAATTTCCGGGAGTGGATGTGCTCAATGGCATTGCCTATGATTCCCAAAATGACCGGATTTTTGTCACCGGGAAAAATTGGCCGAAACTATTTGAAATCAAAATAAACAAAGATAAATAATTTTTATATCAGATTAGCTGTTTGAAAATAGATTGTTAAATCCCTCTCGCCCTCCTGTTTTCAAAGGACTACACGGTTACTTTTTTATCGTTCGTCCAGGCCCCAGTAATCAGAGGGAAGGGTTGGGGCGTAAGGTTATCTTGATCAGGACGGTCTCTTCCTTATTGGGGGACCAGATTGTCTTTCCCAAGGCCTGAACGTCCACGTCCTTTCCCGCCACCTGAACAGGCGCCCAAGGAGCCCAAAAATTTCCTGGATAATTTTCGACGAAGGTATCGAGTTCCTTTCCTGTGATCCAGAACCCTTTGGCTAGGACAAGAGGGCCGATTTCCGGAACCAGCAGATTAAAAAGTTTCAGGATCACCTGCCCTTCTCTTTCAGAGACCGGCTCCTCCGTGGCGGTAAGTGTGATGGCTTGGCGCAGGGAGGCATAGGTCCCCCCACGGCGAAATGTAGCTCCCACCAGGCCGGGCATAGCCCCGGACAAGGCCAAAGTGGCGCCATCTCGAACTATGGCCCTCGCCGGATCATCCACGGCCTTGCCATTAAGAAAGATGGTTTGTATCCTGGTTTCCAGGTATTCCGGAGTTAGACCCAGATCCCGGATCAGAAGATCCTGGATACTTCCACCGACCAGCGTTTTAATTAAAACACCCTGTTGAAAGAAGCGGGAAAGGGTTTTCAGACTGTCCGGTTTCAAGGTTAAGGAGAGGATTTTTTCCATAATTATAAAAAAAGGGAGGCCTTGAAAAGACCTCCCCTAGATTTCAAAACAAGATCTCTTTTACCAGTTAAAAACCTGATCCAGGTCTTCGTCTTTCACTTTAAAGGTAACATTATGAGGAGCCAGGAGTTCTTTCTTGAAGAAGTCCGGCAGCCGGTCCTGTTCTTTGGTAAAGCCGGCCTTGAAATTGAATTCCCTTTCATTCTTGAGAACCGATTTCCCCAGGGCGGTGACGTCATCAGCCGTCAGGCTCAACCCGTAGAAGGCATTGATGATATCCAGAAGGGCCTGGAAGGTTTCCGGCTGATCCATGATGGCAAAGGCGATGAACAGACACATGCCGGTGGAATCGATGGCAGCCGTGGCGATCTGTAGATTTCGAGAAAGTTCGATCTGTCCTTCAGGCTTAAGCGGATCCACTTGACCGCCGACATTGAGAATATTAGTGGCCACGGCATATCCGGCCGTATGGTCGGCGCCTTGGGTGGTGGTGGCATAGGTTACGCCGATGCCCTGAACGGCCCGAGGATCATAGGCCGGCATGGCTTGGCCTTTCACCACCGGAACCCTTTCGACGCCAAAGACCTTACCGGTTACCGCCGCACCGCTGCCCAGGATGCGGCCTAAGGGCGTACCCTGCCCCACTTCTTTTATCAATTTGATGGCCCCCTGGCCGTCACCGAATTTAATCAGCCCTGCTTCCATGGCCACCCCGATGGTCGCACCCATCTCGATGGTATCCAGCCCATAATTGTCATCCAAAAAATCCAGTTGGGCGATCACATCCAAATCATCAATCCCGCAGTTCCCGCCATGGGCCCAGACCGTTTCATATTCCGGCTGCTTGGTCAGATAATGACCGTCTTTGTCATTAAAGGTGCCTGAGCAGCGGATGACGCAGCCTCGATGACAGCCATGAGTGGCCAATCCGCCGCGGGATGTTTCCAATTCCGCTTGGGCTTCTCCGCTGATTTTGGCAGCTCCGGAAAAACGACCTTCCTTAAAGTTGTAAGTCGGATAGCCTCCGGCCTCGTTTAAAACATTGGTTAGCACATTGGTTCCGTAAGCCGGAAGTCCCTGCCCGGTGACCGGGTGGGCCTGAAGGCCCTTGACCCAAATTTTAGTAGCCTCTTTAAATTTTTCCGGGTCCTTGGGTGCACGCATGGTCTTGCCGGTATCGTCCAAGATGATGGCCTTGACACCTTTGGCCCCCATGACCGCTCCAACTCCACCCCGTCCGGCATGACGGGTTGGCCGCTGTTCCATATCGGTGCAGGCGATAGAGGCGGCCCCCAGCTTCATCTCTCCGGCCGGACCTATGGAAAGACAGGTCATCTTATCGCCGTATTCGGCCTTCATTTTGGCCACCAGGTCATAATTGGGAAGCATCTTCAGGCTATTGTCAGGGGTAATTTTAACGCCGTCCTTATTGATAAAGATCTTATACAAGGTATCATCCTTAGGCTTTCCTTCCAGGATGATGGCCGCATAACCCAACCGGGCCAAGACCTGTGCTGGTTGCCCTCCGGCATTGGCCTCTTTAATACCACCGGTCAAAGGACTTTTGCAGCCGATGGAGAGGCGTCCGGACATGGCCGCAGTGGTCCCGCTTAACATGCCGGGGGCAATGACCAGTTTATTATCTTCCCCAAGGGGATGACAGGTGGGAGGAACTTCATTCGCGACAACGGCCGAAGTCAAAGCCCGCCCCCCCATACCGGCATAGTTGCCAACCGGCACCTCACTCGCCTTTGGACCGCCATCGGCACCCATGTTGATCCGTAAAAGTTTATCCATAAGAACCTCCTTGTCGGTTAAGATTTATATTGAATAATACCTTAAAATAGACCCAGCAAAGTTTTAGGGGTGTTCGTTTAAGGACTGATTTAATCATAAGGAGATGTAATTCGAGTTGTCAATATGTCTTATTTGGCATGGATTAGATAGGTTCTTTTGAGGAGGAAGAGGAACCGTATTTATCCTCCGGCCAGGGGTGGGAAAATTCCTAAACGGTCTCCTTCTTTTAAAACGGCCGTTTCCGTGGCGTGGAGGCCGTTTAAGAAAATGATCTTGGGCAGGTCTGCAGGGACGTTTAATTTTTCCATTAAGGATTTAACGGTTGTGCCTTCCGGGATCTCGATCAGGTTGGAAAAGCCGTCTTGGGGTTGTTCCGGCAGGAAGCGGGATAAGGAGGCAAAAAGATTTAATTGAATTTTCATAATGGTGTCCTTCCATTAAAAAAGGCCTGGATAGTCAGCTTAATTATAGGGCATAGAAAGGACTTGTCAAGCCAAGGCCAAACAGATTAAGATAGAAATTCGCCAAAAGGGGGGGATATGTTATTCTGGAAAAAAAGCAAAGAAAAGCAGGAAGAGAAGACCGCCAGCCAGAACAAGACCTTTTTGGAATTTCTGACCGAGGCCCGTTCCGAGATGGATAGATTAATGACTGAGGATCCCGAATGGTTTTATCATCTGCCGTATAAAGGGGCTATGTCCAGGGATGAGGCCAGAGATCTGGAGGTTGAGAAAAGGGCCATCTGGCGCCGGATCATCTATGATGCCAAAAGGACCAAGTTGGCCGGCCTTCGTTGGGAAACCCGACAGGATGAACAGGTCTGCCCGGATTGCCGCGAAATGGAAAACCGGATTTTTAAGTTAGATGAGTATGGGACCTTGAATCAAAAAGTCATGCATATCGGCTGTAGATGTAATCTGGTATCAGTTAGAGATTAATAATACCGTTCGTCGTTCGTCGAAAATTAAATCTTTGATCTTTAGGCGGCGAATGATAAACGGTTTAACAATTTGTGGAAAAACTCCGTTTTTACAGGGTGCTCAAAAAGGTTCAGATACAAGACGCCCGAAACTAGGGACCCATCCCGAAGGGAAGGGACTAAGCTTTGCCTTAAACGCGAAAAAATTTCGAGGAATGAGTCGTACAAAGAAGTACGTCGCAATACGCAACCGGCGAAAGCCGGTGAGAGACGAGAAATGAGGACAACGCAGTAGATGAGCCTTTTTCAGCACCCTGGTGGGGGACAATGAAACGCAATATAAAAGCTGTGGGTTTATTGTCGGGCGGTTTAGACAGTATGTTGGCCGCCCGAATCATTTTAGATCAGGGAATTCAAGTTCAAGGGATTTCTTTTGTGACCCCGTTTTTTGGCGCCGAAAAGGCCCAACGGGCGGCCGAACAATTGATGATTCCTTTAACTATTTTGGATATTACTTCAGACCATTGGACCATGCTCCGGAATCCCCGCTACGGCTATGGGAAATACCTGAATCCGTGTATTGATTGTCATGCCCTGATGGTCCGGAAGACCGGAGAGTGGCTGGAAAAAGAAGGGTTCGATTTTATCTTTACCGGAGAAGTCCTGGGGCAGAGACCTTTTTCCCAAACCAAACCATCACTAAGGGCCGTGGAAAAGGAATCCGGCTTTCTCCATCGGCTTCTTCGACCCTTAAGCGCACTGTTACTCCCGGAAACCCTCATGGAACAGGAGGGCCTGGTAGACCGCTCGCGATTATTGGATATCAACGGTCGTTCCCGGAAACGCCAGATGGCCCTGGCCTTACAATACAGGTTAGTGGATTATCCGGCCCCGGCAGGAGGTTGCTTGCTGACCGATCCTATCTTTTCCCGCCGCCTGAAAGAGCTTTTGGGCCATTCCCCGGGACCGCAAATGCGGGAGGTGGAATTGTTGAAGGTGGGACGGCACTTCCGGTTCGATTCGGGGACTAAGGTCATTATCGGCCGGAAAAAGAAAGAAAATGAGACAATCGAACAATGGGCGGATTCCGAGGATGCCTGGGCCAGGGTAGTCACCTATCCCGGACCCATAGCCTTGGCTACGGGCGGCATTAAACAGGAAGAGGATTGGGACAGATTCGCTCAGCTCTGCCTGACCTATAGCGATGCCCCGGAAGACATGATTCTCCCGGTACAGGTGGGGCAGGGAAATCGGAGATGGACCATAAATGTCTCTAAGAGGGCGAAAGAAGACTTTAGGCCCTGGTTGATCTAATGCCTTTTATCGAACTCAAGAATGTCTCCAAATCCTATCCTACCGATGGGGGTGAAGTTCGGGCTTTACAGGGCATTGACCTCTCTATTGAGGCCGGAGAACTGGTGCTCCTTTCTGGGAAAAGTGGGTGCGGCAAAACCACTCTTTTAAATATGATCGGCGGATTGGATCAGCCCACGACCGGGGAAGTCCTCATCGAGAATCAAAATATTGTTACCCTCAGCGAAAATGAGCGAACTCTTTTTCGACGACGTCAAGTCGGCACTATTTTTCAGTCCTTCAACCTGATTCCCATGTTGACGGTGGAAGAAAATATTGCCCTGCCTCGTTTGCTAGATGGATTTTCTCAAGAAGCATTGGTCTCCCGGATCGAAACCCTCTTACAGCAAATGGGGTTGACCCATCGTCGACATCATCGCCCTCAGGAATTATCCGGAGGGGAGCAGCAGAGAGTGGCCATCGCCCGGGCCTTGATCAATGGGCCAAAGGTCATTCTGGCCGATGAACCCACCGGGAACCTCGATTCGCAAACCGGGTGGCAGGTCCTCTCCCTTTTGGCGGATTTAAATCAAAACCAGGGCCAGACGATTATCATGGCCACCCATTCCCGGGAGGCTGATGCCTTGGCCAGTCGGGTCATTAAGCTTAAAGACGGCCGGATCCTTTTGGGAAACGGGGGAAGATTATCTCAACCCGGACAAGCCGGAATCAAAATTGGAAAACCGGAAAATTCCTGAAATTCCTCAGTTGGTCCGGGTATAAGGCCCGTTTTAAAATAAATTCTATCCAATTTGCCTAGAATTAAATGCTTGAGTTACTAATCCAGATTTGAGTCTTCATCTATCTGTTGAGCTTTGAGCTGTTTTTATGAACCGTAACATCTATTCCCTTTTTGTCTTCCGCCATTTTTTTCAATCCTGGAGACAATCTCTTCTAACCATCTTGGGCCTGGCCCTGGGCGTTTCGGTTTTTGTGAGCATCCATCTTACGGTCGGAGCTTCCTTGCAGTCCTTTAAAAATACGGTTCAGTCCATTTCGGGAAAAGCACAATGGCAACTGATTCAAGAGGGACGGGGAATGGAGGAAAACCTTTTCCCGGTCGTAAAAAGGCATCCGGTCATCAAGGCCGCCGCTCCAGTAATCGAGTTCCAAGCCTCTCTGAAACACCCTTCCGGATCGGTTCTATGGATTATGGGGGTGGATTTCTTCTCCGAGGCGGAGATCCGTCGATATGGGGAATCCTTCTCTTCTCTCAGCGGAGAATCATTCCTCTCTTTGGTCTTAAATCCCCGTTCCATTGCCTTGACCGAAACGTTTGCCAAAAGCCTTGGCATAAAAAAGGGAGATCAACTGACCATCCTGGTAAACGGTCGGCCCCAGACACTCAAGGTGGCGGCTCTCCTGGAAAGCGAGGGGCCGGCTCAGGCCCTGGAAGGTCATTTCGGTCTCATGGATATTGCCCAGGCCCAAGAGGTCTTTGGGAAAACAGGCTTCTTGGATCGTATCGATCTGTTATTGCAGGAAGATGGAAATGAAGCCGATCAACTGAGACAACTGGCCAAAGATCTCCCCCCAGGGATTCGTTTCATCCAACCGGCTGATCGGGAAAAGGGAACGGAGCGGATGATCCAATCCTATCAGTTGAACCTGACGGCCTTGAGCTTCATCGCCGTCTTGGTCAGCATGTATCTGATTTATAATACGGCTTCACTGTCGGTGGCCCGCAGACGAAAAGAATTGGGGATTCTCAGGTCTTTGGGTATGCTTCCCAGACAGATTCTTTTTATAATCCTTTTGGAAGCGGTCGGATTTGGTTTAGTCGGGGGTCTTTTAGGCTTGGCCGGAGGGGCTTTTCTAGCCCAATTCCTGCTGGAAACGGTCTCCCGTACCATTAACAACTTATATGTCCTGGTCGGGGTTAAAGATATCCCTTTCACCTTATTGGAGATGAGCGCTATCCTTTTTGGCGCTCTCCTCCTTTCCCTGATCTCGGCTTATATACCGGCCCGAAAGGCGGCTGAACTTCAACCCCGTGAGGTCATTTATCAGAAACCGGGTTTGGAGCGACCGGATCGGAAGAACTCAAGAAAATTTCTTTTTCAGGGTTTGGGTTTGTTGGGTTTGGCCGGTTTATTGACCGGCTTTCCGGCTTGGAAAGGCTGGCCGGTGGGGGGGTTAGCCGCCACCTTGGCCCTGACCCTGGGTTTTTCTCTTTTACTGCCCGATTTCGTTCGAGGAGTTATCAGGCGGCTTTTATCCTTCAGATTCTGGGAAAAAAAAGGCTTCATCCCGGCAAGGTTGGGATTAAACTATGTTAACCGATATGTCGATCGCCTGGCCGTGGCCATGGCTGCCCTGATGATTGCGGTGGCCATGCTGATCAGCGTCAGCCTAATGATTCGCAGCTTCCGGCAGACGGTCGATACCTGGATCAGCCAGTCCGTCAGCGGGGATCTCTTTGTTGCCCCGGGGGGACCGACTAATCAAGGGCTCGTCCAATTTATGGAACCCCAGGTCATTGGTGAAATTGAATCTGTCCAAGGCATCAGCGAGATTTATTCGGCTCGAACCCTGAATACAAACTTAAAGGGATTTCCGGTCCGGCTTTGGGCCGGAAACCTGGAAGTTATCCGCCGCCATGGAGGATTGGCTTTTAAGGGGGGAAGATCTGAAGAGATTTTTAGAAAAACGTTGACGGAAGAAGGCCTCCTGATTTCGGAAGTCCTGGCCAATCACCTTTCCCTGAAAACCGGGGATGTGATTTCTCTTTTAACCGAGGAAGGGCCTCATTCGTTCCAGGTGGCCGGCATATTCTATGATTACCGGACCGAAGGGGGGATCTGGATGAACCGATCTCTTTTTTTAAAGCATTGGAAAGATCCCCGAATCAATGCCCTGCGCCTCTATCTCCGAGACCCTGCTCAAATCAAGGAGGTTCGAGAGGCCATTACCCGGAAGATGGCGGATAAGGTTTCCCTGGTGGTTATTTCCAACAGGGAATTGCGAGACCAGATTCTTAAGGTTTTTGATCAGACCTTTCAGATTACCTATCTCCTGGAGGCCATTGCCATCCTAACGGCCTTTTTAGGGGTCCTGCACTCCAGCGCCATTTCCATCCTTTTCCGGGAAAAAGAATTAGGCATCTTGAAAGCCTTGGGAGCCTTACCGGCCCAGATCCGCAGAATGATCCTGACCGAGACCACTCTCATGGGGATCTTCAGTTTTCTCTGGGGTGCCCTGGCCGGGACGTTGTTATCCCTGATCCTGATCTTGGTCATCAACAAACAGTCCTTCGGCTGGACTATCCCTTTTCATTGGTCCTGGTTAATTTATGGAGAGACTTTGGGAATCATTGTGCTGGGCTCCCTTCTTTCCGGCTGGCTTCCGGCCGCCATGGCGGTGCGTCGGGGCACTCAGGAGATGATCCGGGAAGAATGAAATCGAGTATCCGGGATTCAATTTTGATTTGAGGATATGGGGAAACAAATAAGAGCAAAGTTAAGAAAGGTGTTGGGTGTGGGCCTGCTAACTCTCTTTCTTTTAATGCCCAATTCTTCGGCTGAACAGAAAGAGGAAAAAACATTCAAGCAGGCCCTCCCGGGCTGGCGGTATGCCTTTCCCCGGGATCACCGGGTCCATCGGGAGTTTAAGACCGAATGGTGGTACTATACCGGTCATCTCCAGGATTCCAAAGGAAACGGTTATGGATATCTGGTGACTTTTTTCAGAGTGGGATTGGTACCGGGAAACCCCTCCCCAAATACTTCCCAATGGCGAATTCGAGATGTGTATCTGGCCCACTTGGCAGTGAGCGATATAAAAAATAAACGCTTTCTTTATTCAGAAAGGGCCAGTCGGGGGAATCTGGGATTGGCCGGGGCAGAGGAAAAACGATACCGGGTCTGGGTGGAAAACTGGCAGGTCAGTGAAGAAGGCCAAGGCCATCGGCTCATGGCCGGGGATAGGGATCTGGGGCTTTCTTTAAGCCTCATCCCTGCTCGCGCTCCGATCATTCACGGAATCAACGGAGTCAGTCAGAAAGGGGAGGAAATGGGGCAGGCCTCGCATTATTATTCCCTGACCCGTCTACTAACCAAGGGAAAATTAAGAATTAAAGGGAAGGAAATCACCGTAAGCGGGCTGAGTTGGATGGACCATGAGTTCGGCAGCAATCAACTTTCAGAACAGCAAATAGGCTGGGATTGGTTTTCCCTGCAACTGGATAATGGTCTGGATCTGATGATTTATCAACTCCGCCGTTCGGATGGATCAATAGACGCCAATTCCAGCGGGTCCCTGGTCTTGTCTGATTCCCAAAGGCTTCATCTCAGTCAATCTGAAATATCCATTCAGGTTTTGAATTACTGGAAAAGTCCTCGAAGTGGAGCAACTTATCCGTCATCTTGGTCCATCAATCTGCCTCAACAAGAGTTAAAGCTGGAACTGAGCCCGTTAATGGCCGATCAGGAACTGATCACCTCCAAGAGTACTCGGGTTACCTATTGGGAAGGGGCGGTGAGGGTGAAAGGTAATTATAAAGGTCGGAACGTGGAGGGGCAGGGCTACGTAGAACTGACCGGCTATGATAAACGTTTCCGCCCGAAGATTTAACGTAAATTTTAGGAACTATCTCTATCTTTTTCCTTTCACGTCTTTTGTTATGTTTTCCTTCTTCCAGATCTTAATTTCTTCTTGACCCCTACTTTCTCTCAATTTATATATATTCAACCCGAAAGCAACTTCTTGTCACCTATCATATAATGTGGTTGTTGGGGGTTGTCTTCGTCGGGTCGGAGGATTCGGGTGACCTAACAGACCACAGATAGTCTTCAGTTTTCGGAAGCCGATGATCCACTAATGGGGTTCCAAATACTATTTCAGGAGGGGATCATGAAAAGACGCATGGCAAAAGTTTTTATCTTCATCTGGGCGGCGGGCATGGTGGCCGGGGGCTCCCAGATAGTAGTCTTCACTACCGGCAGAGGCACGCCAGTGGGATCAGCCATAGCCCCTGTTATTAAGATTACAGCCAACAGAGAGACCTTTCGGATGATGAAGGACGACCTGGATTTGGAGGTGAGCGGGATTCTTGACGGTAAAGAGTCGGTCAACCGTGCCGGCGAACGGATTTACAGAGAATTGATTTCCGCGGCGTCCGGCAAGGCCATGAAGGCGGAGATAAACGGTCACAGAGATTTCAGCATGTTTAAGATCAATATAAGCATTTAAAAGCAGACGAAGAACAGCGGGTAAGTGCTGCAGGTATGGTGTGTTTCGGTCTTTCCTCTCGAGTCTTTAGCCCTGACTTTTTCTCAATTTGTCAGAGGTGATCTCCCGGAGATATCCTTTAGGATGGCTCTGTTTATCCGTTTGTTTTTTTGCGGCCAACAGAACAAGGTCATTACATTTTCCATGCATTCTTTGAAATCTTTTTTCAGAGAGACTGACTAAACCGATGGCTGGGTCCATGATTAACAGCCTATCATCTTTAAAACCGATGACTATGACATAGTGATTGTATTCCGGTGCAAGGCCTCTAATTATCTCCCCAATAAAGCCTCCCTCAAAAGGGAAATGGTAGAAGAAGTCATCCATTACGGTTTTTTTAAGGCCGCAGATTACCGGTCGGCCTTTCTGGATTTGTATTCGTATGGACCTGGCGGGCATTTGAAGTACGAACGCTTCCAGCCCTTTCTCTTTAGCGATATTCATTAGTTCTTCGACAGAGTATCCCTCTGAGGAAGAAGAGGGAAAATCCTGAAAGAGTTTGTCCTGGGATATTTCCATTCCCCAGTAACTGAGAACGGCCGTGAGACAGGCCAGACCGCAGGTGGTGGCAGAATTCTGTTTATAAAAGGTGACCTGACAATAAGAATAGGATTCATACTCTTTTGGAGAATTCATTAACGGCAAAGAACAGCTGCAAAGGCAAAATAAAATGGCGGCCGTTATCGATAAGATTCTAAAAGGGACCGGACCCCGGTTCCCAACGGGGTGGCCGGAGGGGAAAGATTTCCAAGGTCCTATGGGGAATAAATAACAGTGAGGAGATATCAAAGGAGATACGGCATCCTGATAAGAAAGTTAAAATGGTAGGTTCGTTTTTAAGGCAGACTTGCCGGCCTTAAATTTGACTTCTGTTCATACCCCTTGATATTCGAAAATCAAGGGTTTCATTTTGCACTTATAACTAAAAAAAGGAGAATACCGGCCGCAAACAAACCAACGACAATGATGCCTATTACAGGATCATTGCCACCGGTGGCCCCTGCCTGAAAGGCCAATAAATCAGTCTGTTCGGCACTGCTGTTTTCAAAGCTTTGAACTTCGGAATCGGTCAAAGGCACCGGATTCATTTCGTTGGCGGATACTGGGGAAACTCTTAAAAAACCGGTCAGGGTCATGGAAAGGATAATGAAAATGATAAGAAGTTTTTTAGGTTTCATCGGTCCTCCCTAATTCAATCCAATTATCGGCCTTGTCTAATTCCATATATTTTCCTTCATTTAATCCGGATTAGCCGGACAAGTCAATCCCTTTTTTATCCCTTCCTTTATCGAATAAAGATAATTCTCTTTCTGATCAAAGAAAAGGGAAGATGTCCTTGAGATGGCCTACCGAGGGGATGAGGGCATCCGGCTGTTCGACGGCCAAGGATTCTTCTCGATCAAATCCGCTCAAAACGCCGATCGTCCGCATACCGGCTGATTTGCCTGCTTGAATATCCAGACAGGAATCTCCGATATAGACGCATCCCCAAACTGAAATGCCTAATTGGTTGGCGCATAAAATTAAAGGATCAGGGGCTGGCTTTTTAAAAGGGGCGTCGTCGGCCGTAATTACGGCATTGACCAATTTGGCGAGCCCCTCTTTCTCCAGAATAGCCATTTTGTGATCAAGATGTTTTCTGGGCGTAGAAGTTACAATCCCCATTTTTAATCCCTTCAAGGCAAGTAGATTTAAGAGGGAAACAGCCCCATCAATCAACTTGGCCTGCTCTTGAAAAAGGGTCGGGTAGGCTTCTTCAACGATGCGCCAGGCTGAGGCGATCAACCGTTCTTTTTGGGATAGATCGAGCGTTGGCACGACTTTTAGCCAATCAAACGGATCCTGTTCGGCCGCAGCCAATATATCCTCCCGGCGCGCCTGGGGAAGGCCCAAACGCTCTAAGACGATGGCGACTATTTGAAAGTAAATCCCAACAGAATCGATCAGGGTGCCATCTAAATCAAATAGAACGGCTTGAATAGGAGGGGAAGAGAAAGAGGTCTTCATTAAATCTGTTCTTTTAAAATTCGATGACAAAATCAACCCGGTTGCCGTCTTGTAGGTGCAGGGATTCTCGAAGAGATACCGGTGCCATGATTTCCACAATTTTCTGACCATGAATTCGGACCTTCTCCTCGGGCAAGATGACTGCCCCGGAAATGGTTCCGATTCGCACAGGATAGGCCCGGCTTTGACAAAAGGACGCATCCGGTGAAATCAGCGGGATGCCGGGTCTTTGGCGAATTTCTTCCATGACTTGTTCGTCTTGCTCCGATAGCATAAGATTCAAGGTCCCGGGAAAGGGCTCGAAGCCCAGAAGGTTGAGAAATTGCCTTTTCACCCATTCCAGTTGGGTGAAAAAAGCCGCTTTTTTGGATCCAGTCACCAGGATTCCGGAGACAGTTATTTTCGCTTTCTTTTCAGAATCGTTTGATTCAAGGTTCACGGTTAAACCATTTTTTCTTGTTAAAGGCATCGGCCGATTCCGGAAGGGGCTCCTTGTCTGCGAGTAGGTTATATAATCGTTGAATTATGAGATGGTCCTTTCCCAAAACCGGTTCCAGGGAACGAAGGGCCCGCCCGGCGGTTTGATGACAGGGATCCTGAATCGCCCTCTGAACTTCCTTGTCGAGATGAGCATAGGCCTTTTCAATATTGGCCGACCAATTTTCCAGGGCCTCAAGGTTTAGTTGTTGGGCTTTCTGTTTGCCGTAGACATAACCTTCGAAAGCCCCCAGGGAGGCGGCAAATTCAAAAATTATCAAATAGTCTTCCACCTGTTTTTCCTTTATGGTTCAGAACGTATCATTTAAAGAGATAACTGCTTACCCATTTCAGATAGGTATATCGTTTGGGATTAAAAGAAGTCAAGGTTTATTCAGACCATTAAGGTTTCCGAATTGAAAATATAGAGGATTGGGGGATTTTATTTTTTTCTTTTATTGGGTTTTGGTTTGAGTTAAGGTTGTCCTATAAAAAAGAAAATTTTTGTATCCGGGTAAAATTCGGTACTATTCTTAGGAGAAACCTACCATGAATCAGGGTCAAAAGGGGCTGGAAGAAAAGGTCCTTAGAAAGAATATGTGCACTGCTTGCGGGGCCTGCCTGGGTCTTTGTCCTTATCTGAAGAGCCGGGAGGGAAAGATTATTAAACTGGATGACTGTGATTTATCTAACGGACGGTGTTATGCCTATTGTCCCCGGAGCCGGGTGGATTGGGAAGGACTCCAAAAAAAAATTTTTGACCAGGACTATAAAGATATTAATCTGGGAACAGTCCGAGAGGTCCGGATGGCCCGGGCCAAAGAGCCAATCTGGAAGGGAAAGGTCCAAACCGGCGGAGTGGTCTCGGCCCTGATCGATTTCGCTCTCCGAGAAGGGATCATCCATTCGGCTGTGTTAACCCAGAGAGAAAAAGATCTCCTGCCCTCTGGTCGGATCGTCTCGGAAAGAGATCAGATCCTTTCCTGTTCCGGTTCCGGTTATATCTCCGGACCCACTTTAGAAGCCTTAAATCAGGGATCCTGGCAGGGAGAGGAACGGATCGGTGTGGTGGGATTGCCTTGCCAAATCTTGGCCTTGGCTAAAATGAAGGAATCGGACCTGCCGAACAAGACACCGGTTGAACGAGTGGTTTTGACGATCGGGCTCTTTTGCACCTGGGCCTTAGGGTACAAACCTTTTAAAATGTTTTTAGAGGATCGATTCGGTCTTCAGTCGATCCAAAAATTGGATATTACCCCGCCTCCAGAGAGGCTTTTAAAGGTTTGGGTAGGAGATCAGATCGAGGAAATACCTTTAGATGAGATCAGGGACTTTATTCGCCCGGCTTGTCAGGTCTGTCCGGATATGACTTCGGAATTTGCCGATCTTTCAGTGGGTACGGTTGAAGGGGTACCGGATTGGAATACGGTGATTGTTCGAACGGAGCGGGGAAAGGACCTCTTGAGTGCGGCTGTTAAAAAAGGGATCATCGAAACCCAAGACCTTCCCGAGGAAAACCGCAGACATCTCCAGGAGGCCTCCCGGTTGAAAAAACAGAGGGCCCTGACGGCCCTTAAAAACCTGGGGGAACCGGAGGAGGAAGGGTATTTGAACTTGTCTGCAGATTTAAAGGAAAAGATACTGGAGGAGAAGACAGCATGAACCCCATCTTGAATCCGAGCGGCAGAACCGAGCTTCTCATGGGCAATGAGGCTATTGCCCGGGGGGCCTTAGAGGCCGGCGTCCAGGTCTGCGCCGCCTACCCGGGAAATCCTTCTTCGGAAATCATCGCCTCCTTGGCGGCGGTTTCTGCAGAAATGGGGATCCATGTCGAATGGTCGGTTAATGAAAAAGTAGCTTTAGAAGTGGTAGCGGCCGCTTCCTTTGCGGGTCTAAGAAGTCTGTGCGCCATGAAGCAGAACGGGATGAATGTGGCCTGTGATTTTTTATTGAATCTCAATTTGACCGGAAGCGGCGGCGGGTTAGTGGTTATCGTGGCGGATGATCCCGGGGCCCTTTCTTCCACTAACGAAGAGGACTCCCGCCTCTATGCCAAACTGGCCAGCTTACCTCTTCTGGAACCGGCTACTATTCAGGAGACCAAAGAGATGACCCGTTGGGCCTTTGAACTCTCGGAAACGTTAACCCTGCCGGTCCTCATCCGAAGTGTGACCCGTATTTCCCATGCCCGCAGCAATGTCCTTCTGGGCGATCTGCCTTTGGAAAAACCAAAGCCTTATTTTGAGACTACTCAACCGCGGGTCACCTTCCCGGTTATCAAGAACCATCAGCGGCTTTATCAAAAACTGGGTCAGGCTGCTCAAATTTTTGAGACCTCTCTTTATAACGAATACCGGGGGCCGGTGAACCCGGAACTACTGATTATGGCCTGTGGCAGCGGCTGGCTTTATGCCTTGGAAGCCGTGGTCAGCCTGGGCTTAGTCAATCGGGTGGGTCTCCTGAAACTGGGGACTACCTGGCCCCTGCCGACGACCTGGTTGATGCATCAACTAGAAAAGTCTGACAATGTGCTCTTTGTCGAAGAGGTCGATCCCTTTCTGGAAAATAATATCAAAGAACTCTATGCCCAGCATTGTCCCACGTTGGGCCTGAAACGTTTTAGGGGTAAGGCCGATCGGAGCCTGCCGGAAACCGGGGAACTCAATCCGGATATTGTGGCCAAAGCCGTTCAAAACCTTTTGAATGTTTTTTATCAATCCAGACCGGAGGAATATTCCTCCCGGGCCAGAGAGGCGGTCCAGCAGTGGGTACCGGGGAGAGATATCGGTTTCTGTGCCGGGTGCCCTCATCGGGCGACCTATTGGGCCGTAAAGAATGCCCTGGCCCTGGACGGGCGAAAAGGAATACTCTTAGGAGATATCGGCTGTTATTCTCTGGGTATGGGGGCCACAGGCTTTTATCAGATGAAGACCCTGCACGCCATGGGCTCGGGAGCCGGTCTAGCCTGCGGCCTGGGCCAACTCAAGCGATTCGGTCTGAATCAGCCGGTGCTGACCGTCTGCGGCGATTCCACTTTTTATCATGCCGTTATGCCGGCCCTAGCCAATGCCCGTTATAATGGGGCTAATTTTATCCTCCTCCTTTTGGATAACAGCGGTACGGCTATGACCGGTTTTCAACCCCATCCCGGAACCGGTAAAAAGGCCTCCGGCGAGACCGCTCCGGTCCTGGATCTGAAGGCCATCTGTCAGGCCTTAGGAGCAGAGGTGGAGGAGGCTGACCCCTTCCAATTGGCCGAGACTACTGAAACCCTGTTAAGGCTTCTTCAAGAAGGAAAAGGACCGAGGGTGTTGATCCTGCGGCGCGAATGCGCCTTGATTCGAGGAAAGCAGCAAAAGAAACTGTTTCAGATGGCCATTGACCAAACCCGTTGTCTGGGGGACCAGTGCGGATGCAATCGTTTATGCACCCGGGTGTACAAATGTCCGGGATTAGTCTGGGATCCCTTAACGGGTAAGGCCAAGATTGATGAGGCTATCTGTACCGGCTGCGGGGTGTGCGCCGAAATCTGCCCGGCTTCGGCCATTGGAAAGGAGGCGGCCTAAATGAGACTTCCTTCTGATCCCTTCAATATCATTATCGGCGGAGTCGGGGGCCAGGGAAATGTCCTGGCTTCCATGATTCTGGGACGGATGCTGGTGTCCCAGGGAAGCATCGTAACGATCGGTGAAACCTACGGGGCCTCCCAACGGGGCGGCTCGGTGATGAGCCATTTGCGGGTTTCCACCCAAAACCAGTTTTCTCCTCTTATCCCGGAAGGGAAAGCCCATCTCTTAGTGGCCTTAGAGCCGATCGAAGGGTTGAGAATGATCGGACAATATGGCAATCCGGACTTGATGACCTTGATCAATACCCGACCTATTCATACTCTGGAGGTCCTCTCCGGTAAGGTAACCTACCCGGACCTTTCCCTAATCCTTTCCAAGATAAAGGAATTAAGTAAAAAGGTTTGGACCCTTAATGCTACCGAGATTGCCCTGCGGATGGGCGATCCTATCCTAGCCAATGTGATCATGCTGGGAGCCTTATCCGCCCTGGAGATTCTTCCGGCGGACAGGGTTGTTTTTAATAAGGTTATGGGGGACCTGTTTCCCCCTGAACGGATGGCCGTCAATTTGCAAGCCTTTGATCACGGCCGGGAGGCGGTTCAAGAATTGGCTTAAAAAAGGCCTAAGTGCCTAGGGAACGATCTTTTTTAATCAGTCCCAACCCGGTTTGCGGGTAATAGCCTGACCAAAAAAAACTTGACAATTCCCGCCATATTAATATGATAAAGTTTAATAATTTTGATGCGTAAAGCTATTATTAGCCAAAGGGATGGAACTGAATAAATTCTATAAAATGGAGGATTACCCATGCTAGTTAAAGGTTGGATGACCAGCGATGTTATTACGATCGATGAAGAAACTTCCATGATGAAGGCCTCTCAGATAATGAAGGAAAATAATATCAGGCGGCTGCCGGTCATGCATAAAGGGAAATTGGTGGGCATGGTTACTGATCGGGATATTAAAGAGGCTTCCCCTTCCAAAGCAACGACCTTAGACGTTCATGAATTATATTACCTCCTTTCGGAACTTAAAGTAAAAGACATTATGAAAAAGAAACTGGTTACGATTGGTCCGGAAGAAACGGTGGAAAAGGCCGCTGTTAAGATGTTGGAGCATCGGATATCCGGGCTGCCGGTTGTCAATGAAAAAGGAAAGGTCGTTGGGGTCATCACCCAGGGAGACATCTTCAAGGTTCTGGTTTCCTTAACCGGTATTTATAGGGGAGGTATTCAGTTTGGCTTTAATCTGGAGGACCGTCCGGGCTCCATTAAGGAAGTGGGAGATGTGATTAGAAAACACGGCGGTCGGATGGTCAGCATCCTGACGTCCTATGATATGTGTGAAGATAACTGTCGCCATGTCTATATCCGGATCAAGGATATGCCCGAAGACAAATTAAAGTCCTTGACCGAAGAATTAGACAAAAACTTCATTCTTCTTTATACGGTCAAAGATACTCTGGCCAACGTTTAAGTTTTAAGACCAAAAAATCAATAACCCCTATTCTCTTCAAGTAAGAGGGTAGGGGTTTTTTATTAAAGATCCCGGTTTTCTTCTGAAGGAAAGGGCTCTTTTAACGGCCCTTTGGTATTTTCGGGTACACTTTTAGGTTTTGGAGTGGGAAAGGCTTGGGCTGGAATATGAGCCAGGGCTTTTTGAAAAAATTCCAATACTATGGGACTGGCGGCTTGAGCCCCGGTTTCTCCGGAGCCTAGAGGGGTTAAATCATCAATGCCCACCCACACTCCGGCTGTATAGGAAGGAGTGAATCCAATAAACCAGGCATCCCGGAAGTTATTCGTGGTCCCGGTTTTTCCGGCTACCGGTTTTCCCAGGGCCTTTAACCTCCAACCCGTTCCCTCTTTAACCACCGCTTCAAGGAGTTGCGTCATAGTTAAGGCAGTTTCTTCCTCCATGACTTTTTCCATTTTGAGTTGGTATTCATAAAGCGTTCGTCCTGATCGATCCGATATTTTTTTAATATAATAAGGCGGCACCCGTTGTCCAAGAGTGGGAAAGCAATTATAAGCGGTGACCATCTCCCAAAGGGAGACCCCGGAAGCCCCCAGGGCTAAGGAAAGGTTGGGGTAGAGGGGGGAAGAAATGCCTAACTTTTGGGCATAATGGGTTGTATAAGAGATGCCGACTTTTTGGAGAATCCTAATGGAAACAATGTTTCTAGATTGGATTAATCCTGTTCTAAGGGTAGTCGGACCCAGAAACTTGTGATCGAAATTTTGAGGATTCCAGGGGGAAGATCCTCCAAAATGGATTGGGCTATCCATAAGAATGGATGAGGGTGTAAGGCCCTTTTCCAGGGCAGCGGCATAAATAATCGGTTTAAAGGAAGACCCAGGCTGGCGCCGGGACTGAACAGCTCGATTAAATTCAGTTTGGTTATAATTTTTCCCGCCCACCAGGGCCTTTACCGCCCCGGTCTGACTTTCGACACAAAGGAGGGCGGCCTCCACTTGATTCTGATCGACAATGGCCAAGGAATGGCGGACGGGGTCCCAGCGTAAATGAACGACATCTCCAACCATCAAAGGTGGGGCGGTCTCTTCCGTTTGATCGGCTTGGTCTTCAGCATCCGCCTGGCCTTTTCCCAAGGGAGTCGAAAGCGACGGCAAGGGCAAGATGGCCCATTCCTGACCTAAACAGACTTTGGCGGTTTGATTAATCGGATCTATCTGGGCAACGACTCCGGTTGTGGCCAGGGGTCTTTTCTTGGTTGTTTTGGGCGGAAGTTGGGTTATTTTCGGACAATAGTCGCTAATTTTTTCGGGGGGTATCCGTTTGGCGATTCTGGTATAAATATGACGGCCTTGAACGGCTTGAGCCCCATGTTCAACGGCTTCTAAGGCGGCCTTTTGGAAAGGGAGATCCAAGGTGGTCCGGACCACCAGGCCGGCCTTTAAGACCACTTCCGAACCCCAAAGTTGATATAAGTATTTTCGGACCAGATCAGTGAAATAGGGGGCCAGGGTTAAATTCGGATCTTGGAGGCTCGCAAAAAAGACCGGCGATTCAGCCGCGGCTTGGGCCACGGTTTCCGAAATAAACTCTTCTTCAACCATCCTTTTCAAAACATAACGCTGTCTTTCCTTAGCTTTTTGGGGATTTACCAGGGGCGAATGACGACTGGGGGCCTGAGGAAGTCCGGCCAATAAGGCGCTTTCCGTTAAAGTAAGATCTCGGGCTTTTTTGCCGAAATAGGTCAGGGCCGCCGCTTCTATTCCATAAGCCCCATGGCCAAAATAAATCTGATTGAGATAGATATAAAGAATATCGTTTTTAGAAAGGTTTTGATCTAAACGATAGGCCAAAACGGCCTCCTTGATTTTTCGGGAAAGGCTCTTCTCCGGCGTCAGCAGTAACGACTTAGTCACTTGCTGGGTAATCGTGCTCCCCCCTTGAATGATCTCCCCGGCCCAAATGTTTTTCCAGAGGGCCCGGATGATTCCGAAAAAATCTAGTCCGCGATGTTGGAAGAATCGACTGTCCTCCGAGGCTACAAAAGCCTGGATCAAATGGGGAGGCAATTCGGATAGAGGAACCAGGAACCGTTTTTCTTTAAAGAGGTAACCGATAATCGCTCCGTCAGAGGAATAAATCTGGGTAGCCAAAGGAGGGTTGTAATCCTGAATGGTTTTTATGTTCGGTAATTGGAAGAGTAGGGTTACGTAGTACGTGATTAGGGCTACAACCAGGATAGATATAAGGGTGAAAAGTGAAATAAGGATCTTCACCCAAAGACTGGTTCGTTTATTCGGTTTGGACCGGGCCCTTTTTTTGAAGAAAAGAGATGGCATTTGATAATAATGGAGAAAGGTTTTCTCTTTCGAACGACCAAGGCAAATCATAACACAAACAAATAGTTTGAATAAAGAATAATCCGAGATGATTAGATTCTTACGTTATAGCATCTGAGAATTTATCTCTAAGTTCCGGGTTATGGGGATAGGGAGTCTTGTTTTTGGGGGATGTCCAAAGGTTACCCAATGGGATAATCCGGCCCCAATCGCTAAGTTGATTCGAAGCAGGGCCATCACCTGAGCTTGTTTCCAACTTGGGTGTAGGCCTGCTCTGGAAGTGAGTTCCAAATTTGGCCCGGGAAAGAAGCTCCAGGGTAGATGGTGGACACCCCCAAAAACAAGACCCCCTATCCCCTAAATTTCAAACATCTTTGGTTACTCTTATTCCAATAATTGATATTGATTATTGAGCAATTAAAGCGTAGGAAATGATATTAGAACCATTTTCTTTTAGACGATTTAAACCAAAAAAGGTGAATTTTTGAAATCGGATGTTCTTATTATCGGGGGCGGGATCGTGGGGGTTTCTCTGGCCCAGGCCTTGGGACGGTACGCCCTCGAGGTCACCCTTCTGGAAAAGGAGGCCGAGCTCTCCTTCGGTGTCTCCAAGTCGAACAGCGGGATCGTCCATACCGGCTTTCAAAGCGACTACCGACTGTTGAAGACCCGTTTGGCTGTGCGGGGAAACGTCCTATACCGGCAGCTGTCCCAAGATCTGGACTTCCCTTTTATCAACAATGGGGAGTTGGTGGTGGCCTTTCCCGGCGAGAGGGCGGCCTTGGAAGCCATCAAGGAGAATGGGGAAAAAATGGGGGTCCCCGGCCTGGCCGTAGTGGATAAGGCTTGGCTCAAAGCCCATGAGCCAAACTTGAGTGAGGAAATCGAGTGCGCCCTTTTGGGCCCGACAGCCGCAGTTATTAACCCCTATGAAACCGTTTACGCCCTGGCTGAAAATGCTGCGGCCAATTGGGTTCAGCTCATCTGTGAACAGGAAGTCCTCTCCATCGAGAACGAATCCGATCTTTGGAAGGTGAGAACAGACCGAGAGGTTTATGAATCCCGATTGGTCATCAATGCCGCCGGTCTCTATGCTGATCGAATAGCCCTGATGGCCGGGACAGACGTCCCCACCATCATCCCCCGGAAGGGAGAAGAATTTATCCTGGATAGGCATGCCGACCGGCTGACGCAGAGGGTCATCTTTCCGGTACCTCAAAAAAATACCAAAGGCATCCTGATTATTCCCACTGTTGACGGCAACACCATGATCGGGCCTACAGCCGAAGACGTCCAGGATAGAGAAGATTTAACGACCACCAGATCAGGGAAGCAATTCGTCATCGACAAAATTGGTCGTCTTGTTCCACACCTGCAGGAAGACCACATTATCACCTCTTTTGCCGGAATCCGGCCGGCGACCAGGGAGGATGATTTCTATATCCGGGAAGACCGGGAAGGATTCATTAATATTGTTGGAATCCAATCACCGGGATTGACAGCGGCCCCGGCCATTGCCGAATATGTGATCAATCTCATCTCCGAAAAAATTCCGATGATACCCAAGGCCCATTATGAGGCCAAAAGAAAGGCTATTCCCCGTTTCCGCCGTCTCAATCATGATGAACGGAACGCCCTCATCCGGAAAGATCCGGAATTCGGCGAAATGGTCTGCCGCTGTGAGTTGATCACTAAGAAAGAGATCAAAGAGGCGGTTCGGAGAGGGGCCCGGACCATGGACGGTATCAAGTTCCGCACCCGCAGTCAGATGGGCCGCTGCCACGGGGCTTTTTGCACCATGAAGATCCTGACCATCATGGCCGAAGAACTGGGACTTCCTTATGAGGTCATTACTAAAAGAGGGAAGGGGTCCGAGTTGATAAAATACTAATAAGTTGCTGAAAAAGGCTCATCTACTGTGTTGCCCTCATCCTTCGTCGTTGCGACGTATTTTTATATACGCCTCACTCCTCATGATTTCGGGCGTCTTGTATCTGAGCCTTTTTGAGCAACTTATGAAAATTGAGTTTTTCAATATCCGGGCATTTAAAGATTTTTAAAATTTTGTGTTACAAAGTTAGGGATAAATTCTTAAATGATACTTGGTTATAATCTATGGGGATTAGACACTACGATCTGATTATTATCGGCGGGGGACCGGCCGGGATGGCTGTCGGGGTGGGAGCCGCTTCGGCCGGTCTTAAAAAAATTCTTCTCCTGGAAAGACACGGGAAACTTGGCGGCATACTGAACCAGTGCATCCACGTGGGTTTCGGACTCAAGGTATTTAAGGAAGAATTAACCGGAACGGAGTATGCCGCCCGCTACCGGAAAATTTTTTTGGAAAAAGAGATCCAAGTCTGCACCTCTGCTTTCGTCCATACCCTCCATCCCCAAAAGAAAGTGATCTTTGTCAATCCCCTGGGGGAGCGGATCGTTTCTGCGGAAAAGATCGTCGTGGCCACCGGCTGTCGGGAACGGACCAGGGAAATGCTGACCGTCCCGGGCACACGGCCGGCCGGCATTTTCACCGCCGGTCTGGCCCAGGAGATGGTTAATATCTACGGAGTCCTTCCGGGAAAAGATGTGGTCATCGTCGGTTCCGGAGATATCGGTCTGATCATGGCTCGGCGGATGACCCTGGAGGGGGCCAGGGTACGGGCTGTTTTCGAAATCCTGCCCCATCTCTCCGGCCTCATTCGGAACAAGATCCAATGCCTGGATGATTTCGGCATACCCCTCTACCTGGAGCATGAGGTCATCGAGATCAGAGGAAAAAACCGGGTTGAGGCCGTACGCTACCGGGATAACCGGACAGGGCGGGAAAATGAAATGTCCTGTGATACGGTCCTGTTTTCCGTCGGGCTCATCCCGGAAAAAGACTTGCTGGTTGAGGCCGGGATTGAACCCGGAAAAGGATTCTATTTGGCCGGGAATGCCGACTATGTCCATGACACGGTGGACCGGGTGACCAAAGAAGGGGAAAAGCTGGGGAAGGCTTTGGCTGCCTGCTAAAAATTCTATATGGAACAAAGACCAAAGAAGAAAAGGAAAGATAAAACCAAAGTCGTCTTTAGCGGCCCGACGAAGGAGTATATTTGTCTTACCTGCCCGAACTGCTGTTCCCTGGTTACCGACGGGGTTCAGGTAGATGGGGCCCAATGCGAGAAGGGCCGGGCCTTTGCCTGCCAGGAATGGCTGGAGCCGCTCCGGGTGATCACCACGACCGTCCGGGTAGAAACAGAGCGAGGGACGCACATCCTGCCGGTTAAGACCGCCCAGCCTGTTCCTCTAGCCCAAGTCTCGACAATTATAAAAGAGATCAAGTCCCTTCACCTTCCAGAGGTGCCCCCTTTAGGCGCCAAGATCAGTGTGCGTGAAGGCCCTGAACCTGTGGAGATTATGGTTACCGGAGAATGAGATTATAAATTGTTTCATTATAGTAGCATAGATCCGTGGGGATGTTTTTTTCTCCCCTTTGTGGCTTTCAGGCTTATCGTTTGCTGATAATATTTCTTGTAATTCATAAGAAACCTTCTATAATCCCATTATGGTTAATAAGGTCTTATTCGCCTGGTTGGGAAAAACCGACTTAAGGGCCTCAAAAGGGGAACTGGGGGTCGGGCTAGGTCCTATCGGTCAAGCCGTTAGCCAACTTCCTTTTTCGCATGTTGTCCTAATTTCGAATTACAGGAAGGAGGAAGAAAAAAAATTTATTGAATGGCTCAAGGGAAAGACATCGGCCAACATATCTAAATATCACGTGGAATTAACCAGTCCAACGGATTTTAAGGAAATTTATGAGGCCGCAACGAACACTATAAAGGAAGTAAAAAGTAAACTCGGTACCAAGGATTTACTTCTAACCTATCACCTGAGCCCCGGCACGCCGGCCATGGCTGCCGTCTGGATTATTCTTTCCAAGACATCACACCCGGCTGAGGTTATCGAATCCTCGCAGGAAAAAGGAGTAAAAACAGTCACCCTGCCTTTTGAGTTATCTGCTGATTATGTGCCCGATATTCTAACCCCTGCTGACGATGAAATACTGAAGCTGACACAGGGGCTGCCTCCTGAATCTCCGGAGTTCAGCGCAATTATCCACCGCAGTAAAGAAATGAAACGGGTAATAGCCCAGACCCGAAGGCTCGCAGTCCATGATGTCCCTGTCCTTATACAGGGAGAATCCGGGACCGGGAAGGAGTTATTTGCGCGTGCTATTCATACAACAAGCCCGAGAAAAGATAAGCCTTTTGTTGCAGTCAATTGTGGCTCAATCCCACTCGAACTGGTGGAGTCGGAGTTTTTCGGGTACAAGAAAGGGGCTTTTACAGGCGCCATAGCCGACAGAGAAGGATATTTCTCCCGTGCTGATGGCGGGACCCTTTTTTTGGATGAGATTGGAGAACTC
>Ga0233425_10001470_pt1 | contig 52868 bp, 36 predicted proteins | sample Watercolumn_Towu_2_FD_181712 | JGI IMG/M metagenome (GOLD analysis project Ga0233425, IMG submission 181712) | Freshwater microbial communities from Lake Towuti, South Sulawesi, Indonesia - Watercolumn_Towuti2014_140_MG | ecosystem: Environmental > Aquatic > Freshwater > Lake | place... | reverse complement strand
TCGAAGCGAAACATCGAAGTACTTATCAACAGTGGCTGGGCGGCGATCAGCGAAATTGTAAAAAGTTGCACCATGTCCATCGTTCGTTCCAGAAATCCAATAAGGTGCAGGTGTCTCACGGCGGCCATTGATTTGCCAACGATGATAAAGAAGATGAACTCCAGGATACGGCGGACTCGTTACGACTAGGTCCACCTTCCTTGCTTCCCTCGCAAATGGAACGGCCTTGTCAAGGTGTGAAGCATCGCCCGTCAAGATTTCCGGCAAGAGCAATTCGCGAAAATGACGTTGTACGGCTGCTGAAAACTCTTCTAGCCCCGCCAGCATTTCCTCCACAAGTTGAGGCAAACGGTCACGAGCATGCGAGACCTCGAGTGTGCTCTTGCGATTGTCCAGTGCCCATTGGCCAAGTCGCAACAGTACGCATTTTGCAAACGCTCGGGCTTCTTGTGATTCGATGGTGTCCACCGCAAGCAATGCCCCAGCAAGTGCCTTTTTCAATGGACGAGCAGACGGAAGATTGAGATTGTGCGTCTTTTTCTGGTCAATGTGTTTTCTGAGTCTTCGTCGGTCAAACCAATAGTGCATCTGAGGCAGGGCACGGCAAACCCATTCGCGAACCTCGGTGATCTGTTTCGCAGTCAGAGGTCGCGTTTTGACCGTGGTGACGAAAGCAGACAACTCATTCAAATCGTTTCCGATCACACGACGACCATTCGCCAAAGCCTCGACAATTGTCGTTCCGCCTCCCATGTAGGGATCAAGAACTAAATCGCCTCGTTTTGAGAACAGTCGGATCGCTGTGGCCGCAAATGCCGGAGAGAATCGGGCTGGGTAACTGTAGAAGGAATGGGTTAGGCCACGCACCGGCGTCTTGTCGAGCGCGGCTTCGCACAGAAGAGTTCCGGCAGCAGACTTCCCGATCGAATCGATTGGCATCGCGCATCCTTGCGTACAAGCCGTTGCAACATATTCTGGCCCTAGTGAATCTCGGACCATACAGCACCTTCTGGCCGCCCCATCTACGATATCAACTCAACACGGTCAAGTCCGCTATTGGCTCGATGATACAGCCGACTTCCTCAACCTTTGGCCCTCGACGCTTCACCCTTGCCGTTGACAGAAACGGCTGCGGGCTGGCAAACTGACGGGCCGATGATAGAGTTATGTCGATGCGACGGATGCGTCGCAGCCCGCCAGATTGGGTGACGTCGTTGCGGCGTCGCCTGCCCGCCGAGGGAGATCGAACGATGTCGTTTGTGCCACACGCCCCCGCCTGTCCCGGTCCGCTGACTCGACGGCGATTCTTGGAAGTCGGTGCGCTGGGCGTGGGGGGCCTCGGGCTGAGCGATTTGTATCGGATGCAGGCGATGGCGGCGACCCCCCCGGCCCCCCCTTCGGAAGGGGGGGATGCAGTGCGCGGGGCGACGGATACGGCGGTGATCTTCGTATGGCTGCCGGGTGGGCCGCCGCATCAGGAAACGTATGACATGAAGCCGGAAGCGCCGTCGGACTATCGCGGCATCTTCCATCCGATTCACACAAACGTGCCGGGCCTCGACGTGTGTGAACATCTCCCGCTGCACGCGAAGGTGGCGGACAAGTACAGTCTCATCCGTTCGGTCGCGCACACGTTCGCGGATCACGGCGGCGGGCATAAGCGGTTCATGACCGGCCGCGACCCGTTGCAGCCGGTCGATTTCGTCAACGACTATCCGGCCGTGCCGTCGATGGCGACGAAATGCCGCGAGCGGCGAAACGTCGGCGTGCCGAACTATGTGAACATCGTGGATGGCGGTCGCGAGGGGATCGACGTGTTCAGCTTCGGGTCCGCGTACCTGGGGCCGGAAACGCATCCGTTCGCGGTCGTCGGCGATCCGTCGGCGGAGAAGTTCGAGATCAAGAACCTGTCGCTCGCTCCCGAAATGGCCGGCAAGCTGGATGACCGTCAGCGGCTGCTGGCCGGGTTGGACAATCTGCGTCGGGCGGTGGATCGCAACGGCACGATGAACGCGATCGACGAATTCAACAAGCGGGCGCTCGACCTGTTGACCGGGGCTAAGGCTCGGAATGCATTCGACATCTCGCAGGAACCGGCCGCGATCCGCGATCGGTATGGCCGGCACGCGTGGGGTCAGCGGGCGATCATGGCGCGGCGGCTGGTGGAAGCGGGCGTGAGCTGGGTCACGGTCGTCATGGAAAACCCGTCGCCGAGCAAGCCGATGCCAAAGTACTGCGTCTACAACTGGGATTCGCACGCGGTGAACTGCCACCTGTTCGACGATTTCCTGTTCCGAGCACCCTTCTACGATCAGGCGATCACCGCGCTGATCGAGGACATTTACGCGCGGGGGCTCGACAAGAAAGTGCTTCTCGTTGTAACGGGCGAATTCGGACGCACGCCGCGCATCAACCCTGCCATCGGCACGCAGACCGGCGTGATGCAACCCGGCCGCGATCACTGGCCACTGGCGATGTCGATCCTGATTTCGGGCGGCGGCCTGAAAACCGGCGTGGTCGTCGGTTCGACGAACGCCAAGGCCGAACATCCGAAGGATCGGCCTCTCGCCCCGAACGACCTCTGGGCGACCGTGTTCCGCCACCTCGGCATCGACGCCCTCGACACATCATTCCCAGACCACCGCGGCCGCCCGCTGCCGATCCTGCCGTACGGGCAGCCGATCGCGGAACTGGTTTAGTACGACCGATCGAGCGACAATTCGCCCGCTTCGAGCAGCGTTTTGAAGCGTTCCATGTCGGCGGCCACGCGCTTGCGGATCATCGGCTTGGCGATCAGCGACATCAGCCGCATGAAACCCGAGAACTGCATGTCGGTTTCCGAAAGCCAACGGGTCTTGCCGCCGGGGAGCGATTCGAATTGGTTGCGGATCGAGTTGCAAAAATTGGTGCCGGTGTACGTCCCCGAGAATTCCTCCGGCTCGTTGCGAACGGTGATCGTCTCGGTGAATTCGATCCGCCGGCCGTTCTCGTTGAACGTCAATTTGGACACCGCCCCCGGTTGCCCCGGCGTGCCGTCCTGCGGCTCGAAGCTCTCGAAGCCTTGCATCCATTTCGACATGTTGTGCGGGTTGTCGAATGCACGCCACACCTTGTCGCGCGAGCAGTCGATGATCGTGTCGAGGACGAGGCGCATGATGGCTCTCCGAAATCCAAAAACATCGGCGTTGGATGTTGATCGACGGGGCTCGATTGTAGAATCGTCTCCGCCTGAAAGGGAGCACAGCCATGAATTCGGTAGCGCGACAGCCGAAAGTCGTAGGACGGATTTCCAATCCGTCCATCGAGTGTGATCGAGCCACGGATGGATTGGAAATCCGTCCTACCTCGACGATGTCTCGGCGGTTGTTCTTGCAGCGCGCGGCAGGTGGCTTGGCTGCCGGTCTGCTGGCGGGGCCGGCGTCGCTGCTGGCGCAGATCGCAGGCGAGCGGCCCAAGCCGGCGGACGGCGTGACGGTGCTCAACCCGCTCGGTCGCGTGCCGGTGTCGCTGATCATCGACGATTCCACCTGTCTCGTGAACCTGAATCGGTTCGCGGTCCCGCAGTTCGCGGAAGCGTTCAAGGGGCAGGGTCGATATGACCACGACTGGCGCAAGTGGCCGCATGAGATTCCCGATGAGTTCGTGAAGAAGTTCGGCGAATGGTGCGGCGAGCGCGGCGTGAAAGGCAAGTACAGCGTCGTCCCGTTCCCGGCTTGCGTCGGGCGGCTCGACCGCGGGCTGCCCGGCTGGACGAAAAAGGAGCTCGATGACAGCCTGAATCTCGTCCGCACGTTGCTGCTCCCCAACTGGGACATCCATCCCGAAATGGTCACGCACACGCGCGTGATCGACATCGACACGGGCCATCCGTACCCCGACATCAACCCGAACTTCATGGAGAATTGGGACTGGGCGGTCGGCAAGTCGGCGGCGCAGATCGCGGACTACCTCGCGTACGCGCTCACGATTCTGAAAAATGTCGGGCTGCCGTGCGAGGGAATCACGACGCCGGGCGGGTTCGGAAACCGGGCGGTGCCGGAGTTGTCTCAGGCCGTGCTGCTGGCCTGCCGCGATGTGTTCGCCACCGAGATTCCGCATTACTTCAAGTTCCTGATCTCGCAGGGAAAGGAAAGCGTGGCCCCGCGCATCGAGTACGCGTCGGGCCTCGACACGGCGGAACCGAAGTGCGTGGTGCGAATCATCGGCTGCACCGGCGACTGGACGGGCGGCTGGGATTGCTCGGACAAGGGGGACGTGGACAAGTTCATCACCGCCGACCTGAAACGCGGCCGGGCCGTCGAAATCATCGAGCGCGGCGAACCGTGCCTGCTGTTCGGCCACTGGACGGGGTTCTACTGGCACGGCGAAGAGCACGGATACAAAGTGTTCCAGGAAGCCGTGCGGCGGATCACCGAGCGCTACCCGAACCTGCTGTGGATGAAACTCACCGAAGTTGCACGGTACTGGGCCGCGAAGGAACTGACGCGGTTCGACCGCGCGGGCGAAGTCGTTTCAATTTCCGCGCCGTTTGCCGCGCCGCAATTCACCGTGCGAGTCGCCTCGCGCCGCGAGGCCATTCCGAAACTGACGTGCCTCGACAAGCCGGTCGCACTCCGCGAAGCCGCGTCGTCGGCCAAGCTTCAGCCCGCCACGTGGACCCGCGACGGCGACGGTGTTATCGTCTGCTTCGACCTGCCGAAAGGCCGGTCGAAAATGGAATTCTCGTGAGAGGTCACGCACAGAACCCTCTCCCCTCCGGGGGAGAGGGCAGGGTGAGGGGGCGGAGCGTCTCTGAGATTTGTTTGCTGTTCGATTGTTACAGACCGCCCGGCCCCTCACCCCCGACCCCTCTCCCCCGGCGGGGAGAGGGGAGAATCAAACACGAAGGAGTTGCCATGCCTCGCATCGCCTGCTCGCTGTTCGTCGTTGTTGCCGCGCTGACTTCGACCCTCCTCGCCGCGGAACCATTCCCCGCCATCGATCAGCTTCCGTCGCGGCCGGAGATGCCGGACCCGCTGGTGATGCTGGACGAATCGCGCGTGAAAACGGCGGACGATTGGTTTCTGAAACGCCGACCGGAATTGAAATCGCTGTTCCAGCACTACATGTACGGCTACCTGCCGCCGAAGCCGCAGCGGTTCAGCGTGACGCACACGCATGCCAGCGACGACGTGCTCGGCAACGGCAAGGCATCGGCCAGCGAGGAAGCGATCGAGTTTCACGGCCCGAACCTCAAGCACAAACCTCGCGTGCTGTTGATCGTTCCGAACAAGCGATCCGGCCCGGTCCCCGTTTTCATCGGGATGAATTTCTGCGGCAACCACGCGGTCATCGACCATCCGCTGGTCCACGTCCCCGAGAGCTGGATTTACAAGTCGTGTGCCGGTGTCGAAAACGAACGGGCGACCGAGAAAGGACGCGGCGGGCAGAAGGATGTCTGGAATGTCGATTTGATTTTGGAACACGGCTACGCGCTGGCCACGTTCTACTCGGGCGACATCGACCCGGACACGCCGGACTTTTCGGACGGCATCGCGCCATCGTTCTTCAAGCCGGGGCAAACGGCCGCGGAACCGCACGACGCGGGGACGATCGCGTGCTGGGCGTGGGGGTATCACCGCGTTGTGGATTATCTGATCGAGCGGAAGAAGGATGTGATCGACCCGAAACGGATCGCGGCGGTCGGCCACTCGCGCAACGGCAAAACGACGCTGCTGGCTGCGGCGATGGACGAGCGGATTGCGCTGGCGATCCCGCATCAGGCCGGCTGCGGCGGGACGGCTCCCAGCCGAGGCAAGGTCGGCGAATCGGTGCAGCGGATCAACACGTCGTTCCCACATTGGTTCTGCGACAACTTTCCGAAGTTCAACGAACAGGTGGACCGGCTGCCGTTCGATCAGCATTGTCTCGTCGCGCTGGTGGCTCCGCGTCCGGTGCTGTTCACGAATGCGATCGAAGACCAGTGGGCCAACCCGGACGGTCAATTCGACGTGCTGAAGGCGGCCGATCCCGTCTACAAATTCCTGAACGCGGGCGGGTTGGAAGCGAACGAGCGGCCCGAACTCAACACGCTCTTGTCCAGTCGCCTCGGCTATTTCATTCGCGCCGGCAAGCACTCGATGACCCGCGACGATTGGAGGGTGTTCCTCGATTTCGCGGACAAGCACCTCAAGTAGTGTGTGTGCAACACACCCCATGACGCGGTGCGTTTCTCGCACCCTACCGAACTGGGCGTGATGAGTGTGAGGGTATGAGGGTGACGGAGTTTGAGGGAAGGAGGCACTACTCTCACACTCCGTCACCCTCATACCCTCACACCGGCCCGATTCCCCACGTCTGCCTCACGTGAACTCCCGCTTCGTCCCCGCGAACTCGTCGAAGATCGCCCGGTGCCGGGTCAGCGAATACTCGTCCTGCCTCGTTTCGTACTCGCGAACGAAGGGGATGAGCACTTCGAGCAGGCGTTGCTGCTCTTCCGCCGATTCGCAATACGACGGCTCCCACGGCCGTTGGCGACAGTGGGCCACGCACGTTTCGACGCCGGGGTTGAGGAATCGTAGTTCCGAACAGTGCGGCAGGGCGGCTTCGATCAGGTCGCCGTAACACCCCTCGATCACCCAACCGGGATTCGCCGCGATGAATGTTTCGAGTTCGTCCAGACTCTCCCGCATCGGCTTGCGCACCGCCGAGGCGGCCCACGCGATGTCATCGAGACACAGATGCGGCACGTCCAACTCGCGAGCCACTTCCCGCGCCATCGTCGTCTTGCCCGACCCGGCGTTGCCGTAGATGACGATGCGTTGCGCGTTCACGATCGGACCTCAAAAATCTTTCCGCCAGATGTACACGCAGCCGATGCCGAGGACGACGGTCAGGAAGGCGAGGTTGCTCCAGATCGGGGACCAGACGTCGATCAGCACGCGGTCGGTGCGCAGGTCGGTTTCTTCCCCCATCGGGGCCGTTTCCTGCCTGGTCAGGAGATACGACACGACGTTGTCGAGTTCGGCGGGCTTGGGGAGGATCAGGTACAGCGGGTCCACGCCGTAGCGATAGACCAGCTCCAGCATTTCGCTGTCGGGTTCGAAGCGGCGTTCCACGGCGAACGAGTCCGGCCGGTATTCGGTCACGCGCTGGAAGCGGTCGGCGACGAACAGCCGGTTGTCGGGCGCCAGCGTCGCGGCCGAGATGTCGCCTTGCCCCGCGCCGCGAAACGCGACCGGCTGCTTCTGCTGCGCATCGTACAGCCAGAGCCTGCGATTATGCGACACGACCGCGAACCAGCGGCCATCGGGCGACGCGACGGCGGTTCGCGGCGGGTTGTTGCCGAACGGTTTGAAGTCGCCTCGCGCCGCGAGCGTGACCGCATCGTGAACCCGAACGCGGCCGTCGTCGAGTGCGACGACGACCGTGTCCCCCGCGCACGCCAGCACGGCCGCGTCCGTCGTGTCGAGATCGAATTCGGCTGCGACGGTGAACTTGATGTCCGACTTGGGCGCCGGTGAGCCGAACAAATTGAATGTCGGTGCGGACGGTTTGCCTCCCGCGTCCGTGGTGCCAGTGGCACCCGAGGTTGTGGCATTCGATGTTCCTCCCGCCACACCGGTCATCCGGTTCAACCATAGCAGCCGCTTGCGATCGCGGACGACGAAGGCTCCGTCGGAAACCCGCATCGCGGCGGCGAACGGCGTGGCCCACTCCGATCCGCCGTCGATCGCGGCCGGGACAAACTTGTTGGCCAGCGACTTCGGCGTCAGATCAAACCCCAGCAACTTGATCGCCTTGGTTTCCTTGGCCGGGTCGCCGTCGAAACGGTGGATGCCGGACGATCCCGCGACGAAGATTTCTCCACCAGGCCGGACGAACAAATCCGACGTCCCGGCCGGCGCGGGTTCGCTTGTGATCACGCGCCAGTCTTCCTCGCGAAGGCCGACCTGCAGCCGACCGGTCCCGGAAAACGCGACCATCCGCGGCACGTCCGACTGCACGGCCAGCAGCCGGTCGTGGTCCGCGTCATAGATTGGCCCGATCCGCTGGTTGCCGAAATTGAACGGCCCCTGCCGCCGCCGCTCCACCGGTTTGAAGATTTCCTCCCACGCCCGTTTGTCGGCTTCCCAGATCAGCGTCTCGCTCGACTTGTTCGCGACGACCAGCGATTCGCCCGCGGGGATGATCGCTTCGAGTCGCCGCGGGTTGAGGAAGATCGTTTCGATCACGCCGCGAGCGATGCCCAGGCCCGAACAGGCCATCCAGAACACGATCGTCAGCACAACGCTGATGATCGCGTTTTTCCACACGACGCCCGCCAAGGCCGACACGGCGTAGCAGATGGCGAACAGAAACAGGAACACGGGAATGCACCACATCAGCTTCGGGTTCCACAGCCCAAACCGCACGCCGGCGATCACCCACAGCCCGAAGATCAGGTAGCTGGCGTTGATCAGGATGAACACGCAACCGCCCGTGAATTTCGTGAGGAACAGGAACATCCGCGACACCGGTTTCGACAGCAAGAGGTCGATGGCTCCCGGTTCAAACGTGTGCGGCACGATCGACGCCGTGACCAGGATCGCGATGAAGACTCCCAGCCGGCCGAGAATCAGCGTGATGAACGCCGTCAGGACTTGTTCCACCGGCCGGTGAATATCTTTCGCTGGGAACGGGAGTGGATCGCCGATCTTCCACCCCAGCCACGACACGAAGATCGCCGCTGCGTCCGCCCGGCGAATCAACTTCGGTAGCGCGGCTTCAAGCAGCAGCCGGTTGAGCCGCCGCAGATCGGCCTCCGGCAGCGAAGCGACTCCGCGTTCGATCAGTTTCTCGGTCTCCGCGTTCAGCGAGACGTCGGCCCAGGCGGACTGGTCGAAGAATTCGCGGCGATCGAGCAGCTTGTTCAGCCGGTCGCGGAGGTCGCGTTCCATCCGGATCTCCTGCCCGAAGTTCGCGTCACTTGGCTTCGGCCGCGAGGCGATTCGCTCGCGGTAGTCGTCCGGCAGTTGTTCCCACACGTGCCCGGCCGGCGATGGGTCCTCGGCTTTGCCGGCCGCCGCGAGCTTGTCCAGTAGGCCGCGCGGATCGAGCAGGTCTGCCCGTTGCAGCGTCGAAGCCGCTTCCTGCGTCAGCCCAAACGGCGCGAGCAGCGCGAGCGTCAGCGTGATCAGTATCAGCAGAACCCATAGCGTGTACGAAGCGAACGCTTCGCGGAAGGAGTCCTTTAAAATGGCGAGGTAGGGACGCATGGCGCGGGAGAACGCTTCGATCTTGTTTGAGTTTCCTGGTTGTTTGGACGCCGCCTGATCGGGTGACTTGTTTGAGGGTGTGGGAGTGCGAGGGTGACGGAGAATCTGTGCTTCACCCCGACACTCTCGCACCCTCACACTCTGTCACCCGTCACCATCATTCCACCACCTCCAGCACCGGCAGATCGGTCGCGGACTTTGCGTCCGGTTTCTCGCGAACCAACTGCATGAACGCTTCTTCCAACGTGAGGCGTCTCCGCGAGACTTCGTGCAGGCTGATGCCGGCGGATCGCAGGGCGTCGATGCATGCGTCGAGTTCCGGTTGGCCGGCGATCCGCACGCTGAATTCGACGCGGGTTCCGGTCGCTTTCCACGCGCTGAGCGTGCGGCCGGCGAGCGCGTTGCGGACGGCGGACGGATCGCCTTCGACAATGAAGTCGGCTTCGCTGCTGTTGCCGACCGTCAGTTCCGACACGTCGCCGCACTTCCGCATTTCGCCTTTGACCAGGATCGCCACGCGATCGCACACCAGCTCGATTTCTTGCAGCAGGTGACTGTTCAGGAAAACCGTCTTGCCTTGCGATTTGAGCCGCTTCAGCACGTCGCGAATTTCCGACCGTCCCACCGGATCGACGCCGTCGGTCGGTTCGTCGAGAACCAAGAGGTCGGGATCGTGCAGCATGGCCTGAGCCAATCCCAGCCGCTGAAGCATCCCCTTGGAATACTTCTTCACGCCCGTGTCGCCCCACTCGGCGAGGCCGACCGTCGCCAGCAATTCATCGCGCCGGCGTTTCACTTCGCCCGCGGACAGGCCGCTCAGGCCGCCGTAGTATTCGAGAGCCGTGTTCCCGGTGAGATGCCTCGGCAGGCGATGCCCCTCGGGGAGGTAGCCGACTTTGCTGCGGCTGGTCCGGTCCCCCGCCGACCGCCCGAGCAACGAAACGTCTCCGCCCGTCTTCCGCACGATCCCCAGCAGCACCTTGATGAGCGTGGTTTTGCCCGCTCCGTTCGGACCGAGCAGCCCAAAAATTTCCCCGCGCTGCACGCTCAGCGTCACTCCGCGCAGCGCTTCGACTCGCTTGCGCCCCAGCCACCCGTCGCGGTACGTCTTCCGCAAGTCGCGAACTTCGATAACCGGTACGGGCATGGAAGAGTGAAGAGTGAAGTACGAAGAGTGAAAGAAGCTTGTGGAGGCAGGATAGAAAGCGCGGTGTGCGTTCGGCAAGAATGAACGCCAATTGCGACCTTTCACTCTTCACTCTTCCCACTTCACTCTTTTCCAAACTCCATGCGTACGGTCGACTTCGACCCGATGAGTTCGATCAGGTGTTGATCGGGGTCGGCGGAAAATTGGACGATGCGGTCGGGGTAGAGTTGGTCGGCCCCCACGATCACGTCGCCCGTGGTCACGTGGCGAAGTTCGACGCGGAGCGTGAGTTGGTTCACCGATTTCTCGCGGCAGAGCACGACCAGGAACGGCAGCGGCGGGTCCGCCACCTGCAACACCGAACACGGCTGGAGCCGCTGCTCCCAGAGTAGGGTGCCACGAGTGGCTTGTCCGCCCGTGTACTGGCCGTTTGAGTCCACGTTCGCACTGGCAGGCAAGCTGCCAGTGGCACCCATCCCAATTGCATCCGGCCGAGACACGGCGATCAGCGTCCCGTGCAGATGCGTCACCGGGACCATCACGTCGCTGGCGAAGAATTGCGTTGGCGATTGATCCTGAGACGCCGATGTCGGCGTCAAGCCCACGAGGTATCGTTCGCGGTCGCGGAAGATGCGCACCGATTCGACGTTTGTCAGCAGATGCGGCGGCAGCTCCAAATCGACTCGCCACTCGTCCGCCCGCAAATCGAAGATTCGCAGCCGGCCATCCGCGGTCACGAACACCAGGTCGTCTCCGGTCAGCGTGAAGCAGGGGGCCGCGCTGGCTGGTTGGCCGCGCGGGACGCGCATCGGTTTCGGCTGACCGTTCAGCAACGACACCACGGGTTCATCCACCAACCACTGCTGGCTCAGCGGGTCCCACAACCGCACGCGCCGGCCTTCTTCGGCCTCGGTGAAATGCAACAGCCGCCGACCGTGAACGCGCCGCGTGACGGCCGGGTTGATGTCCAGCCGACCGCGACCGATCTCTTCGCCCGTCGCCGTGCGGTACAGCGTGAACGCAGCCCGGTCCTTCGCGAACACGACCAGCACGTCCGCGTCGCCGAACAGGCCGGTGTACGTGTCGGCCACCAGCCCGCTCGTCGGTTCCAGATCGTTGCGTTGCCACAGCACCTGGCCGTTTGTCGGGTTGAGGACGAACAGGTGCGAGTCGGATTGAAACGTGCAGAAGTTCGGGCCGCTCGGCCCCACGCGGACCACCTGGTCGCGGTCGAACCGGCCGGGAGGCGACGTGGTCCACAGCAACCGTCCTTCCAGCAGCGAAACCGCCTGCATGGCACCCGCCGCGCCGAGCGGGAGCAGGTGACCGCAGTCGATTTGCTGAGGCGACAGCGCGTGTGAGTAGCCCGTCGGGATCGCGATCGGCTTGTCAAACCGATGCGCCCCCGAAAGCCGATCGACGACGATCAATTCGCTCCCGCCGGTCCCGCCGTGATCGAACAGGTCGAACGGTGACGTGTTCGGCAGCGCGAGCATCCGGCTGGAGTTGTACGTGCGATGCAACCGGTCGTCGTACCACCGCTCCTCGCGGATGGCGATGTTTTTCGTCGGCCACTCGCGCGGCATCAGCCTGCGGTACGCGGACCACGTCAGACCGCGCGGGAACTTCGCGAGGTAATCGCGACCGGTCGTCGTGCCATCGACGGGGACGTCGGCAAATCGCGTGTCGAGTTCGCGGAGCAGGCGGGAGGCCGGGTCGTACAAGCCTTCTTCGGTCCAGAGTTCGATCAGCAGCCGAGTCGCTTCGGCGGCCGTGCCGGGAGCGCCGCGGCGACGATTCTCGATCAGCAGCAATTCGGCGGTCTGGGGCTGTCCGAGCTCCTGCCACTTCGCGGCCAGCCGGGTTCGCGCGGTCTCCGCCTGCGGCCAACCCGATGCGGCGGCCAGCAGATGCCGGAGCGGTTGCGTGTCGGCGGAGTGCGTCGCGGCGTCGAGTTCCGCGTCCCAACGGGCGAGCAGGCTGACGAGCGATTCGTCATCGAGTTTCGATTGCTCGCGTGCGACGCGGTCGGTGAGCCAACGCACGGCGGACACGCGCCGCGCGGGATCGTCCGGCGGCGACCAGGTCAGGCTGGTATCAAGATCGGCGATTTTTTCCGACAGGTCGGCGACGGCCTGCCAATCGCCGCGCGATTGCTCCCATGCCGCGAGACGCATCATCGCTTCCAATCGATCCGCCGCCGGTCGCTGGGCGGACCACTGGTCGAGCAATTCGAACCAGCGTTCGGGAGGCAGTTCCGTCGGTCGTGACACCACACGCGGCTGGCCACGCGTGACTTGTTCACCCGTGGAATCGCCACCCGATTCGTTCCGCCGCTGCCATTGCGCCAGTTGATCGGGTGACGTCGCCGCCAGCAGGACTTGGCGGAGGGCGGTTTCGACCTGAGCGCGGTCGGCATCGGCGAGCGGCCGGGCGCGAAGTTCGCTCAGCCGGCGATAGGCGTCGACGTGGAAGCCGCTGAGCGAATCGAGCGCGACCAGCCGCAGCACGCGATCAGGCGTCGCGGTGCCGCCGCCGGTCGAGGCGACTTCATCGAGCAGCCGTTTTCGCAGCGGTTCGGCGCGCGGGAACGCGGCGACTTGCGCGGGGCCCATCGATACGACGACGTCGCGATGCACGACCAGATTGCCCGGCCGCTGGTCTGGCGGCAGGTTGACCACCGCGACCTGCCGGCCGGTCGTCAAGTCGATTTGCGAGAGGGCTCCGCGCGTGAGCGGAACCAGAAACTGCGAGCCGATTCGCACACCGCGACCACTTGGCCAACTGTCGAACCGCACCGACCAAGTTTCGGCACCCGAGTCGAGTCGCAGCGCGCGGCAGCGCCGGCCGATCATCAGCACGACGTCGTCGGTGGCGGTGGCGAGGTGTTCGCTCGACCGGTCGTGTTCCTCGCGAAACGTTTGCCACAGCAGGTCGCCCGTGCGAAGGTCGAGGCACTGGAGCCGCGTCGATTGCGGAGGCAGGTAGAGCACGCGGCCGCCGGCGATCACGGGCAGGCTGACCACCGCCGGGTTGGCGATTTCGGGTCGCGACGTGACCATCTGCATGCCGCGCTGCCGTTCCTGACGCGGTTCGATGTCGTCGCACGGTTGCGCCCACAGCAGAGACCCGGTCAGCGCGTCCACGGCCACCAACACGCCGGCTGGAGTCGGACAAATCACGATCCCGTCCGCGCAGGCCAGCGGGTACGCGCGGAAGAACCGCCGTTCGTCCGACGACACGGTCGTCGACGGCACCGCCACGGTTTGCGACCACAACACATCCCCCGAGTGCGGCATGAGGCAATTCAGTTTTACCTGCTGATCGTGCTCGGTAAGCGCGAACAGCAAACCGTCCGCAGGGAGCGGCGGGCCGAGGAAGAAGTGGCCCGCGAGCGGGACCTGTCGCGGTTGGTCGTCGACGACCGGGCCGCCGATTCGCCAGCGGAGGGGACGAGGATGGAGGATGGAGGATGGAGGATCGAGTTGGGTGCCACTGGCGGCTTGCCCGCCAGTGCTGGGGGATTTCGTTTCGTTCGCACTGGCGGACGAGTCGCCAGTGGGCCCCGCAAGTTGTCTTGCGGCGCATTCGATCGCAACCAGCGAGTTCGCCTGCCGGTTGACCTGCTTCCAGTCGAGTTGGTCCACGGCGTAGACTCGGACGCCGTCGCTGGCGAGCATCCCGGAGACCGAGTTCTCGCCGAACGTCTGGTCGAGGAATTTGAGGTCGTACTTGTTGGGTCCGCGAGACGCCGGTGAACGGTTGGAAAACTTGAGAGAACTCAGCGACGAGACCAGCGGCGTGTGCCATACCGACTGCCCGGAGACGACATCGACGGCGCGCAGTCCTTGCACGTCGCGATAAACAATCAAGTTGCCGACGCCGAGGGCGAAGTGCGCGATCGAACCGGGACCGTCGCCGTCTGCCAATTCCTGTTCCCACGCGGTCAGCATTGGCCGGAGATCGTCGTTCGGATCGGCCGCGAGCGGCGCGGACCACGCCGGCTGATGGAAGACGGGTGCCGATCCGGCCGCGATCCCGTTGCGATGCGGGCTGCCGGCGACGACGCCTCCGACGGCGATCGAGTTTGTGTCCGGCGCGGCCGCACGGGCGTGCAGCCACTGTTCGAACGATGACCCGCGCCGGGCGATCGCAAGCGGTTCGGGAGACAGGTTGGCCGCGACCCGTTCGGCGTCGGCCGTGCGTCCGCACCGGGCGTACGCCATCACCGCCTGCATGCGCTGCGCCGGTTGAATTCGATCGCGGTGCGCTGGCATCGCGAACAGATGATCCCAGTGCGCCGCGGATCGGGCGGGTGCGCCGTGGTCAAGCCACCACGCCGCCAGCAACACGGCGGCTTCGTATCCTTCCGCGGTCAGCGTAAACCGCCGGGCGACTTCGTCGAGCAGCAACGGATTGCCGTCATGACGGGCCTTCGCGAGAAGACGTCCCGCTTCGGCTCCGAACATTTCCTGGTAGCGTTGCAGCGTGCCGTGCGGCATCGACGTCAGCAGGGCCAGTGCCTGCGATCTTGCTCCCTGCGGGCGCGGGTCCGAGGTGTTCCAGAGGAACGTGTCGTGCGGATGGTTGAGCAGTTGTTGCAGCGTCAGCAGCGCGGCCGCAGTTTCGCCACGATCGAACTGCTGGCGAGCCGTCTTCAGCAGGGTTTCGGCTCGGCGGACGCGCGGCAGCGACTCCATCATCAACTTGCGTTCGGCAAGCAGTTGCTCGTCGCGAATGGGCGGCGATGTTTGAACCGATGCAGGACGCGCGGGCGCCACGGCCTCTGCCAGTTGGGCACGGGGCGGGTCGTCCGGGAAGGCTCTCGCCGTGACCGCGATCAACGCGGCCGGCACCGCCATCCCCATACCCAATGTCCAACGAAACATCGTCGGTTCCCCAGCAACTGCTTGGGTGGCTGCGACCCAGCGAGGCTGCAACTATAGAGGACGAGCCGATTTTCACCTAGTCGAGTCTCGCAGGCTGCGCAGTGTCACCACGACTTGCCCAGCTTGCCGAACCCGCAAATTGCTCAAGACCGGCATCTTCGGCAGCCGATACTCGGAAGACGAGGTGCCTTCGAAGTGGACCGGGGTTCGGATCGACGACACGCGGGACGGGAGGCGTCTGACCATGGGTTTGGATGCGTCGCACAAGTTGACGGAATCGCCGGCGGCCATTCTGCTGCGAGTCCAGCAGGTGGCGGGATCGAAAGCCAGGCCGGACACGGTATCGGAACTCGTCGGCGACTGCGATTCCTTAGATGCCTCGATCAATCGGGGCGAGGAGCTTGACGAGGAGATTGTCGAGTCGGGTGCTCCGCATGGCCTGACCGATCGCGAACGAAGGGGCCTCGGCGAACGCACCACATTGCGGATGAAGGCCATGCAGCGCCGGGCAACGGAAGGCATTGTGAGTCGCATCACACCCCGGCGGCTGGTCGGTTGGGCTGCGGTCGCGATGGTTTTGGCCGGCGCCGGAATGATCGGCATGGGCGTGAAGAATCGATTGAGTGAGCGGACGGCGTCGTCGATCGATGGCATCGATGGCGAGGGATTCAGCGAAACCGTCGTGCCGGGCGCGAGCTACGTGCGGATGCCGGGACCCGACCTGCCGAGACCGACCGGCGAATTTGCGACGCTGTCGGACGCGAGCGACGTCCCCTCGTCCGGCATGATTCAGGCGGCCGCGTTTCACACATCAAACCCGCGCGGGGCGTGGTTGGAAGGGACGATCGAAGAGGATTCTGAACCGGCGGAGGGCGTGAGCCATGAGCAAACTGGACCGCGCCTTCGTTAAGGCGTTCGATCGACGACCACCGGGTGGACCGCATGCGCCGCTGGCGCGACCGGAAATCGAGAGCGCACCGCCCGTCGCTGTCGAACAGCAGATCGTGATCGATCCGCCGGTCGTTGAACAATCGCAGATCGCGATTCACAGGTCATTGAAATGGAATTGGCCGAGGAAGAGTCAGGCGGTCATGAACGCGACGCGACGCGGATTCGAACGGCTGGCGGGGCAGTTGGTTGATGTCGCTCACGAGCGGAGCCTGCGGTCGATCGGCTTCGTCAGTCCCGGTCGCGGCCACGGACGGACGACGACGTTGCTGGCGCTGACGCAGGTTCTCGTCGAAGTCCATTCGCCGTGCGTGCTGCTGGTTGATGCCGATGTCGGTCATCCGGAGATCGCGAGCCAGTTGGGAGTCGCACCGGCGTGCGGGCTGTTTGATGTGGCGTGCGGCGACGCGACGCTTGAAGACGCGATCGTGGAGATGGTTCCCGGAAGGCTCGGTCTGCTGGCCGAATGCGGATCGGGGCACGTTGGCCTGTGGAATTCCGAGCGCTATCCCGCCGCGCTGACGGTGCTGGAAATGTACCGTCCGCAATTCGGCCTGGTCCTGGTGGACGTGGGGCCTTGGGGACCGATGAACTGGAGTTCGGTGTGGTATCGTGGCGCGATCGATGCGGTCGTGTGCGTCGCCAGCACGCGGCCGGATCGGCAACAGATGACCGATGGCCAACTCGTCAGCCAGTTGGTGCCGGCGGCGATCGAGTACCTGGGTCGAATTGAAACGAGCGTTTGACGGAGGAAGTTGTGTACGAAAACTACTGGCACCTGGCCGCCAATCCGTTCGACAACGATTGTCCGTCGAGCTACTTTTTTGACAGTCAGACGCATCAGGCCGCGCTGCTCAAACTGCGATACCTGATCGAGAACCGCAAGGGATTGGGACTGCTGGTCGGCGCGACCGGAAGCGGGAAGTCGTTTCTCACCGGTGTGCTGGCGGAGGAACTCGCGGAAACGCAAGGTCCGTTCGTGCCGCTCGTGTTTCCTCAACTTTCGCCGGCGGAGTTGCTGGCGTACCTCGCCGTGGAGCTCGGGGCGAACGAGACCGCGGTGGACAGCCGCGTTGTCGGTCTCGACCGAACGCTGCGCGAGATCGAGCGATTGCTCAGCGGTTTCGCGAAGCAAGGCCGGCACCCGGTAATCGTCGTGGACGAAGCACATCTGATCGACGACCCCGAAGTCTTTCAGTCGCTGCGATTGCTGCTGAACTTCCACCAGTCGGACCAACGCCACTTCTCACTGCTCCTGTCGGGCCAGCCGGAATTGCGCAGCCACGTGCGCCGCCTGGGCGCGCTGGAGGAACGGCTGACAATCAAGTGCGTGTTGCGGTCGCTTTCTCTCGACGAGACGGCGGACTACGTGCGATTTCGATTGCAAGCGGCCGGAGGGCCGGCCGGCCTCTTCGATGACGCGGCGCTGCTGGCCGTGTTCGAGCTCTCCGGCGGCGTGCCGCGGCGAATCAATCGCCTGTGCGACCTCGCGCTCCTGGTCGGGTTCGCGGACGAGTCGTCATGCGTATCGGCCGCGCAGGTGGAAGCGGTGGCGGATGAATTGACGGCTGTGGCGGTGGATTGAGTGTGGCGGGGGCACACCGCGTAACGAAAGCCCCGGAACGATCCACATCGGGGGCTTCGCCGTGCGCCCCTTCCACCCATCCCGTGCGAGTGGTCTTCGGACGGATTGAAAATCCGTCCTACAAACCGCCTTCGCGTTGACGCATCTCCAAAGATCGGGCTAGAATTCAACCGATCAAGAGAAGCAGATACGTGACCCGCCTCAACATTGCTCCGCCCAGGAGTCCCGCCATGTTGCGAATTGTTGCCGATCGATCGAGCAGGTATTGCGATGGCCTGAGCCGCCGAAGTTTTGTCCAGTTGGGACTGGCCGGGATGGGGACCGCCGGGTTGCCGGCGATTCTGCGAGCGAAGGAAAGTTCGGTCGAGGCGGGGATCGCGCGCAAGGACACGAGCGTGATTCTGATTTGGCTGGACGGTGGGCCGAGTCACATGGACCTGTACGACCTCAAGCCCGAGGCGCCGTCGGAATATGCAGGCATCTGGCGGCCGATCCGTACGAACGTGTCGGGGTTCGAGATCAGCGAGCTATTCCCGTTGCAGGCGAAGATCGCGGACAAGTTTTCGATCGTGAGGTCGCTGCACCACGGGAACGGCGATCATTTTTCCGGCGGCCACGTGATGCTAACCGGGCGATGGGGTGCGACGGGCGCCGACACCGCGGGGCGCTATCCGTTCATTGGGTCGGTGGCCACGCGGATTTTGGGGGCACGGCGGCCGGGAATGCCGGCGAACGTCGCGGTGCCTTACGCGATGAGCATTGGCCTGCGCCCGGGTTACTTCGGCGCGAACTACGTTGGCATCCAGCACAACCCGTTTGAAACCGAGGGCGATCCGAACGCGGCAGCGTTTCAGGTACAGAACATCCGGCTGCCAAACGAGCTGTCGTTGACGCGACTTGAAGATCGACGGCACTTGAGCACGACGTTTGATCGGCTGCGAAGGGACCTCGACACGCACGGCACGTCGGCGGCGATGGACCGGTTCGACCGTGCGGCATTTGATCTGGTTGCGGGGGACGCGGCGCGAAAGGCGTTCGACATCAACTCGGAAGACCCGCGGATCCGCGACAAGTACGGACGGACGTCGTGGGGTCAGAGCACACTGCTCGCGAGGCGACTGGTTGACGCCGGCACCACGTTCGTCACCGTGCATCTCGGCGGCTGGGATCACCACTGGGATTTGAAGGCTGGGATGGAACGATACCTCCCCCAGGTCGATCAGCTCGTGAGTGCGCTGTTTGCCGACCTGACCGATCGCGGGCTGTACGAGAAGACACTGGTCGTGTTGTGCGGCGAGTTCAGTCGCACGCCGCGGATGAACGACGGCGGCAACGGCGGCGCGCCGATGAGCATGGGGACGCCGGGCCGCGATCACTGGGGCAACGCGATGTTCTGTTTGCTCGGTGGTGGCGGCGTGCAGGGCGGGCGGATCATCGGTTCGACGAACCGGCTGGGCGAAGTGCCGAAGGATCGTCCGGTCAAGCCGAGCGGTATCCACCACACGATCTTCCAGGTGCTGGGTGTCGATCCCGACCTGAACTTCATCAACCACGCCGGCCGGCCAATCCCCGCGCTCGAACCCGGCAAGGTGATTGAGGAACTTCTGTAGAGCTGCCGGACGGTTAGACCCGAGACATGTTGCGCCGGTCGCAGCGATTCTACGCACGGGGCAAGTTTTCTGGACTGGCTCCGGTCTCGCGAGCGATGTGGATGGAGTTATTCAGCGCGGGCACTCCGCGATGCGGAACCGCTGCGCGATTTGCCGAGTGGTTCCCGCAGCGGAAACCGCGAACGTGCCTTTCAGCAGGTCCTTCCACGGCAACCCGGTTCTGACGCGAGCGCAGCAAACATGGCGGAAGGTGTGGCGGACGCGCCGCGCAGAAGCCCCGACCCGGCGGCCACGCGGTGGCGCGGCGAACGACTCCAACTGACTCTGGCCGTGTTGAACGTAATCACGGTCGTGGCGTCGCTGCGGCTCAGCCACCGGATCATGGAGATCTACAACGGATCGGTTCGGGAGAACCAGGTCTGGGTCACCCGTATGAAGGAACTGCAGGGCCTGCGTCGCCATGCCACCCTGTCGAATGCGGCGGGGAACCAGGTCTTCGTTTCGCTGGAACCCGACACCGCGCGGAATCTCGTTCAGGAATCGCACCGCGAGTTCGTCGCACTCAACAAGTCAATTCGCGGCGAGCTGGCAAGGCAGACTTCGGATGATGCGATTGGCAGCCTGCGCCAAAACCTCGACGAGTTGGAGCTTGACGAGTCCCAGATGACCAACCACTGCCTGCGCATCTTTGAACTGATGGGCCTGGAGTTGCAGGAGGACGCGGCGCGCGAGGCGGAGGCGATGAACGTTCAATATCGGCGCATGCAACAGCAACTCGGTTTCTTGATGGACAAGGTGTGGCGGTTGCAGGAGAGTTTGTTCGCGGGGCAGGTTGGTTCGGCGTCCCAACTGACGCTTTTGCAGCGCACGATTTCGCTGATGCTGGTCGTGGTGGTGGGCGGCGTCACGTTTTTGGTTTTCGACAGGCTGGGCGGATCACCTGCGCGGAACGCGAGATCGATGCGTCGATGAGCGCGCTGCGGCATAGCGAAGAGCGCACGCAGTTGATCCTCGACAACGCCCTCGACTCCGTGATCTCGGTCGATTCGACGGGGCGGATCATCGATTGGAACAAGCAGGCGGAAAAAAACGTTCGGGTGGAAGCGCGACGAGGCGCTGGGACGGACACTGCGAGAGACCATAATTCCTTTCGCACGCCCGGCGCAGGACGACGCGCTGCGGCGCTGGGTCGAAACGGGCGAAGGGCACGTTGTGAATCGGCGCGTCGAGGTGACGGCGGCCCATCGGAACGGCACGCAGTTTCCAATCGAGCTGGCCGTCACGCCCGTGGTGCTTGGGCGGGAGACGACCTACAGTGCGTTTGTTCGCGACATCACGGATCGCAAGCGATGGGAGGACGACCTGTATCAGGCTCAGAGAGTCGCCGAGTCGGCGGCGCAGGCCAAGAGCGAATTCCTGGCGAACATGAGCCACGAAATCCGCACGCCGATGACGGCGATCATCGGCTTCGCCGATGTGCTCATGGATTCCAGCCTGTCCCCAGGTGAGCGGCTGCAGCACGTCCGCACGATCAAGCGCAACGCGCAGCATCTGCTGAACATCCTGAACGACATTCTCGACGTTTCAAAAATGGACGCAGGGAAGCTGCGCGTCGAAAAGATCCTTTGTTCGCCGATGGAAGTCGTCGAGGAGGTCGCCGCAGTGATGCGCGTGCGGGCCGACGAAAAAGACCTGCAGTTCGACGTGCGGTACGGTTTTCCGATTCCGGAAAAAATCTCAACCGATCCGACACGGCTGCGCCAAATCCTGCTCAACCTTGTCGGCAACTCCATCAAATTCACGGAACTGGGCAACGTGCGCGTTGAAGTGCGCTGCGAGCGGAAGGACAACGTGCCCGCCAACGTGACGTTTTCCGTGGTCGACACGGGCGTGGGGATGACGCCTGAACAAATCGGCAAATCGTTCCGTCCCTTCCAGCAGGCGGACAATTCCACGACGCGGCTGTTCGGTGGAACCGGACTCGGTCTGGCCATCTCGCAGCGGCTGGCCCGGATGTCGGGCGGCGAGATTCTCGTCGAGAGCATGTATGGAGTGGGAACTTGCTTTACGTTGCGGCTTCCCACGGGCGACCTCTCTGGCGTGAAGATGCTTGACCGGCTGAACGACTCCCGCGGCGTCACCGATCCGATGCGGCCGGGGCATGGCGCGCGACAGTGGAAGGGGAAGTTGCTGGTTGCCGAGGACGGGCGCGACAATCGCCGTCTGATTTCGGCCTTCCTCGAAAAGACCGGGATCACCGTCCAGTTTGCGATGAACGGGCGAGTCGCCTGCGACATGGCACTGAAGTGTGCGTCGGCTGGGCAGCCGTTCGACCTGATTCTGATGGACATGCAAATGCCGGAAATGGACGGCTACGCTGCGACGTCGCGGATGAGGCAACTCGGCTACACCGGCAAGATTGTCGCCATCACCGCGCATGCCATGACGGGCGATCGCGAGAAGTGCCTGCGTGCCGGATGCGACGACTACATCATGAAGCCGTTTCGTCGCGAAGGCCTGCTCGACATGATCGCAAAGTACCTCGGTCCGGGCGAACTGTCATCGGGTTCAACCGCCGAATTCGTTCTTGAGCAGAGCGAGGCCCCGGCGGCAACCGTTTCGAAGGAGGAGACGGCGCCAACAGATTCCGGCCTGCCGCGGTCGGCGCGGACCGGGCTTCGCAGCCGCTTTGCGGACGATCCGGTGATCGGGGGAATCGTGGGAGAATTCATCAGCGGCCTCGTCGCCAAGGTGACTGACCTCAAACGGGCGTTTCAAACGCTGGACACAAAGCAGTTGCGATTCGTTACGCATCAGTTGAAGGGAGCCGCCGGCGGCTACGGCTTCCCGGAAATCTCGGATGCGGCGACGGCGCCGGAATCGCTGATCGATTCGGACTCGCCGCCGCACGAACTGCAGGTCGCGCTCGGCGTGCTGATCGAACTCTGCGAACGGGCCGAATTGACGGACAACGACGATCGACGCGGCAGCCGAAAGAGCCAGGACGCCGTTTCGCGATGTGATGTGTCGCCTGGGCCGCTTGCATCGACGCCGGTTTCCGATTTTACTGATACTCGTGATTGAAACCGGCCGCTCCGCAGCTCCGCTTTGTGCCCAGTGCCCATGCCCGATGACCTCGTGTTTCCGATGGGCAAATATGAAGCCCGCATCCCCGCCGACCGCGAGTACGCGGACAACCATCATTGGTTGATGCGGCACGGAGACGGATTCCGCGTTGGCTTCACAGCCTACTCCGTCCGGCTGCTGCAAGACGTGTACTTCCTGAGTTGGTCCATCGACCCCGACACGCCGGTGAAAAAGAAGCAGGAGATTGGCGAGATCGAGAGTTCCAAAGCCGTCTCCAGCCTGTTTGCCCCGGCGAGCGGTCGCCTCCTGCGATTCAATGAAGCCCTGCTGAACGATCCGTCGGCGATCAACACCGACAATTACGGGGCCGGTTGGCTGTACGAATTCCAAACTGACGAAGCCCTGTTGTCGCCGACCCGCTACGTCGAACACCTGGCCGCCGGTTGGGAAAGGACTCAAGCCTTGATAAAGGGTCAGATGAACGAATAACGTAGTCGAACCTCCCCTCTCCCCGTTCCGGGGCGACGGGGGAAAGGACGTCCGACCCATGCCCAAGAAACTCACCGTCGTCATCTCGCAGTCGCAGGGACGGAACCCGGCCAAGCGGAACCTCGAGGAAGAAATCGCCGCCACGCTGATGTTGGAGGGCGAGGTCGATGTCTCGCTCGTGCCGCACCTGTACGACCTGCACGCCGATCACACGGGGATGCTGTTCCTCAAATCCGTGCCCGGCGATTTGGTGATCGCTTCGTGGCTGTTCCCGCGCGCCGCGCGGTGGGTGCTCGACCGGCAAGGAGTCAAGGGCCTCGAAGGGCAATCGCTTTTGAAAGCCGCGGGCGAGGAAGACGAATCGGACGCGGACGACAGCGACGACGAAGACGGCAACGGCCACGAGCCGAATCCCGACGCCGTCGGCGCGTGGGACGTACCCAAGCGGAAGTTGTACTGCCTCGACCTGCGCGCCTACTCCGACGCGAAAACGTATCTCGACGAAATCCGCCGCCTCGCGCGCGAGAATTCCGTTCAGACGTTCGATCTGATGTCGTTCATCCAGGGCCAGCCCAAGGCCGACCAGCTCGCGCGGTATCTCAACCCGACCAAGCGCGTCAATGGACATGGCTCGTCGCCAGGCGACGACTCTGCCGCCGCTGGCTCGACGCCCGCGTTGCCGATCATGGACGAAGCCGAAGCGACGCGCCGGCGTTGGTACCCCGTGATCGACTACAGCCGCTGCACGAATTGCATGGAGTGCATCGACTTTTGCCTGTTCGGCGTGTACGGCGTCGATGGACAGGAGCGGATCCTGGTCGAGCAGCAGGACAACTGCAAGAAGGGCTGCCCCGCCTGCAGCCGCGTTTGCCCGGCCAACGCGATCATCTTCCCCGAACACAAAACGCCCGCCATCGCCGGAGCCGATACCGGAACCGCCGCCGGGTTGAAGGTCGATCTATCGAAGCTTTTCGGAGCGCCCTCCGCCATCGAACTGGCCGCGATGGAACGAGACAATGAACTTGTCAAAGACGGACGCGAAGCCGTCGGCCTGACCGTGGGCATTCCAAAACGCCAGGCCGACAAAGCCAAGTCCCACGATGCGCTCGATGACCTCATGGATGGCCTGGACCAGATGGACCTGTAGGAATCCCCTCTCCCTCCGGGAGAGGGCTGGGGTGAGGGCCGTCTGTGTCATCCGCGCCGCATCTGTCTCCCGACCGCCTGTGTCGCTGCTACCAGATCGCCCGCGACGCGCTCCTCGCCGAACGGAACGCCGCCGGTCACTGGACGGGCGAACTCTCCACGTCTGCGCTCTCCACCGCCACCGCCGTGATGGCACTCGAAATGGTGCGCCGCGCGCGTTCTCCCCTCGCCCCGCTTGCGGGGAGAGGTTTTCTTGCGGGAGGTGAGGGGCGAGCGTTTCTGGACTCCAATCGCGAACAATCCGCCGAGACATCCGCCCCTCACCCCCAACCCCTCTCCCCCTTCGGGGGCGAGGGGGGCACGGCGCGCGACTTCGACTCGCTGATCGCACGCGGCATCGCGTGGCTCGTCGAACATCAGAACCCCGACGGCGGCTGGGGGGACACGACCAAGAGCTTCAGCAACATCTCGACGACGATGTTGTGCCACGCGGTGCTGCACGCGGTCGAGAGTCGAGAGTCGAGAGTCGAGAGTCACGACGGAGGGCACGGACTTGAATCCTCTCAACTCTCAACTCTCGACGCTCAACTCCGCGCCCAGAACTACATCGACCGCGCTGGCGGCGTCCCGGCGGTGATCGCTCGGTACGGGAAGGACAAGACGTTCTCGGTGCCGATCCTGACGCATTGTGCCATGGCCGGGCTGGTCGATTGGCGCGAGATCACACCGCTGCCGTTCGAACTCGCGTGTCTTCCGGCCAACTTCTACAAGTGGGTTCGGCTGCCGGTGGTCAGTTACGCGTTGCCGGCACTGATCGCCATCGGGCAGGCACGGCATCATTTTGCTCCGTCGCGAAATCCGCTCGTGCGGTGGATGCGGAACGCGGCGGTTGGCAAATCGCTCCGCGTGCTGGAACGCATCCAGCCGCCGAACGGTGGGTTCCTCGAAGCGACCCCGCTCACCAGCTTCGTCACGATGAGCCTTGCCGGGATCGGTCTGGCCGATCATCCAGTCGCGAGGCGGGGGATTGACTTCATCGTGAAGTCGGTCCGGCCGGATGGCAGTTGGCCGATCGACACGAATCTGGCGACGTGGGTCACCACGCTGTCGATCAACGCCCTCGGCAAAGACCTCCCCGCCGACGCGGCCCCACCGTTACTCGACTGGCTGCTCGGCCAGCAGTACCGCACCGTCCATCCCTACACCAACGCCGACCCCGGAGGCTGGGCTTGGACCGACCTGCCGGGAGGAGTTCCAGACGCGGATGACACGCCGGGGGCGGTGCTGGCGGTGCTTCTTTTGGGGGTCCGTGCGGGGAGGATGGAGGATGGAGGATCGAAGATCGAGGATCAGAAGAAAGTCCTCGATGCAGTCCGTTTCGGAGTTCGGTGGTTGCTTGAGCTTCAGAATCGCGATGGCGGCTGGCCGACATTCTGTCGCGGCTGGGGAACGCTGCCGTTCGACCGCAGCGGGTCGGACCTTACAGCGCATGCAGTCCGGGCTCTGACGAGGCACTTTGATTGGGAATTCAATCTTCGTCGCACAACTGTTGATTGCAGCGACGACCTGGAATTCGATCTTCATTGCTTGGAGAATGGAGAGGAGTTCGGAGCGTTGCTCGGCTGGCGACGATACATCTCTCGCACTCAGCATCCCGACGGCTCGTGGCTGCCGCTCTGGTTTGGCAACCAGCACTGCCCCAACGACGAGAACAAAACGTACGGGACGGCGCGGGTGCTGGCGGCGTATCGAGACTGCGGGCGGATGGAAGATCAGGCGGTGCAGCGCGGGCTGGCGTGGTTGCGGGCGAATCAAAACGAAGACGGCGGCTGGGGCGGAGCCAAAGGGACGCCCTCCAGCGTCGAAGAAACCGCGCTGGCGGTCGAGATGCTGGTGTCGGCCGATCAGTGGCAGGCATCGCGAACTCTCCTCCCCTCTCCCTCCGGGAGAGGGGTTGGGGGTGAGGGAGCGTTGTGTAAGGCTGTACCAAAATCGGAATCCAACGAAGGCTCCACGCCCCCTCACCCTAACCCTCTCCCGGAGGGAGAGGGGACTGTCGATCGCGCGGTGTCGTCGTCATCCACGATCCACGATCCACGATCCACGATTCACGATTCACAATCCTCCATCCTCCATCCTCCATCTCTCGACCCTCGACCCTCGACCCTCCACCCAACCTGGTCCCCCGAAGCCACACGCGGCTTGACATGGCTCTGCGAAGCCGTGGAAACTGGAAAATATCGGGAAGCTTCGCCAATCGGGTTTTACTTTGCTAAGCTCTGGTACTTTGAAAAGTTGTATCCGATCATCTTCACCGTCGCCGCGCTCGGAAGGGCGGTGCGGTCAGTGTAGCCCGCACACGCCGTGTGCGGGATCGGCTCACGGAGTGAGCCGCCTACGTTGCTGCGGTTAACTCGGTTTGGAGCGGACGGTTGAGCAGGAGTCACAGCCGCCAGTTTCCCGGAGGATGGTATTTTGAGCCTCACCACGCCTGACTACGACACCCGGAATGACGCCGGGACCGCCGTTGCCGATCCCGCTCGACGCGACCTCATCGCCGATGACCATGACGACCCCGCACCTCGCAAGCGGGAAAAGGTCCGTCGCAGCACGAGTCATCTCAAAGTTGTTCCCGAAACGCTGGAGCTTCGCGAACGCATCAAGTCGGCCGCCGAAAACTACGCCCGGTCGCTCGACAAGTCGAAACCGTTCACCAAGGACGAACTCGAACACCACGGCCGCAAACTGCTCGACCAGATGGGGCTGGCGGAGGGTTACCTCGGGTTCACGATGGTGCTGGTCGGCAACTTCTTCTGGAAGCAGCAATTCCTCGCGGTGCCGTTTCACCGGCGCATGCTGCTCCTGCCACATTGCCTCAAGCACGCCGAAGGGTGTCCGGCCGACTACGACGAGTTCGGGTTGGACTGCGAGAAGTGCGGAGCCTGCTCGATCGCCGACTACAAAGTCAAGGCGGAGCAACTCGGCTACAAAGTGCTCGTCGCCGAGGGGTCGCCGATCGTTTTGAAAATCATCGTGTCGGGACACATCGACGCCATCTTGGGCGTGTCGTGCCTGAACGTGCTCGAAAAGGCCATCGACAAGGTGCTGATCGCGGGTGTGCCGTCGTATGCGATCCCGCTGCACTCGTCCGACTGCAAGAACACGTCGCTGGACGAATCGTGGGTCTGGGACGTGCTCGAACTTCACGAAGAACCGACCGCCACCCCGACGGCCAGTTACGTGCCGCTGATGCGCGCCGGCAACGACCTGTTTGACAACGCCGACAACTTCGCCCGGCTGTTGCCTCGCGTGCGAAGCCGGGGGACGCCGGACGATTTGCAATCGCCGCTCGCGCTCACCGAATCGGTCGCGTACGACTGGCTGCAGCATGGCGGCAAGCGGTTCCGTCCGTTCATCACGCTGGCGGCCTACGATGCGGCGACCGGCGGGAAGGCGATGTCCGCCGGAGCCGTCGATCAGCTTCCTGCGTTCCCCGACGCCGTCAGCCGAGTCGCGATGGCGATCGAAGCGTTCCACAAGGCGTCGCTCGTGCATGACGACATCGAAGACGACGACCAGTTCCGCTACGGACAGCGAACGCTGCACCATCGGTATGACCTCGGGACCGCGATCAACGTCGGCGACCACTTGATCGGCCTGGGCTATCGCCTCGTGAGTTCCATCCGCAAAGAGGTCGGGGCCGACGTGGCGGCGGACATCGCGGACCGCATGGCGCAGGCGCACCTCAAGCTGTGCGATGGGCAGGGAGCCGAGATGCGGTGGCAGAAAACTCCGCACTCGCAAATCAAACCGCTCGACGCCCTGCAAATCTACGCGCTCAAAACGTCTCCCGCGTTCGAGGCCGCTTTGTACGCGGGCCTGCGCCTGGCCGGGCCGGTCACGCCGTACGAAGAAATGATCCCCGTGTTCTCGCGGCACCTCGGAGTCGGCTTCCAGATTCTGAATGATCTGAAGGACTGGCAGGGGGACTACAACAACAAGATCGTCGCCGGACAGGACACCCTCGCGCTGCGCCCGACGCTACTGCTGGCCCTCGCGTTCGAAGCGTCAACCGGTGAACTGCGGCAGGAACTCGACGAACTGGTGCGGGGCGAAAAGTACGCAGACAACGCCGATGCCCGTCTGGCCGCGATCCGCCGCGTGTTCGAAACGTGCGGCGTGTTCGACAAGGCGGACGCCCTGGTCGAAAAGTCCCGCGCCCGAGCCGAAGCACTCGCCGACGAAGTCCAGCCCGACGCCCTGCGGCAGCTCCTCTACTTCCTCACCGACATCGTCCTCGCCCCCGAATCGACCGAACCCGCCATCGCCGCCCAGCCCGCCACCGCGAACAGTCTACCGATCGTGAGCGCGGTGTAACCGCCACCGGTTTCAAGCCACGGATGAAACACGGATCGAACACGGATACTCGGAATCGATCCGGTATGGTCAAATCCGTGTTTGATCCGTGTTTCATCCGTGGCTGATTTCTTGTCTAGCGATCCGCCAGGTGCCACTGGCGGCTTGTCCACCAGGGACAAGCCGCACGGGCAGACAAGCTGCTCGTGGCACCCGACTCGCAGAGTTCGGGCTACAAAATCCAGATTACCAATGCCCACCGAACCGTATCTCCTCCGCCTCGGTAGCCGGCTGGCTTTGGGGTTGGCACGGATGGACGAAGCGCGGCGCGAGCGGCATCGGGGGGCGATACTCGCCAGACAGAATGCCGATGGCGGGTTTTCTGGGCGCGAGGGGGGATCGGACTTGTACTACACGGGGTTCGCCGTCCGCGGCCTCGCGGTGCTCGGCGGGCTGACGCCGGACGAGTGCGAGCGAGTCGCGAATTTTCTCCGCAGCCAATCGAGAGCACAAGTCACCGTGATCGACCTCGTCAGTTGGCTGTACGCGGCGCTCGTGGTGCAAGCGTCGAGCGGGATTGACGTGCTCGCCGACTTCGACCGCGCGTGGCCGGAGCGGCTGGCGGAAATCCTCGAATCGTTCCGCACCGCCGACGGCGGGTACGCGAAAACGCACGAAGGAGCTGCGGGGAGCATGTACCACTCGTTCCTCGTCGCGCTCTGCTACGAATTGATTGGCAAGTCGGTTCCGCAGCCGAACCGGCTCGTGCAGTTCATCTACGACCGTCAGCGAGACGACGGCGGGTTTGTGGAAATCGCTCCGATGAAGCGGAGCGGCACCAATCCCACTGCCGCGGCCGTGGCCATGCTCACGATGTTCGGGGGCCTCGACGAGGACCTGAAGTGCGACGTGCGCGCGTTCCTCGGCGAAGTCAAAAGCCCCGAAGGCGGCTTCTCGGCCAACACCCGCGTGCCGTTCGCGGACAGCCTCTCGACCTTCACCGCCTTGCTCACGGCGCAGGATCTCGCCTCGACCGACCTCGCCGACCCGCGCCCGATCGAACGCTTCATCGACTCCCTCGAAGTCCCCACCGGCGGCTTCCACGGCGCCAACTGGGACCCGCTGGCGGACGTCGAGTACACGTTTTACGCGCTCGGCACGCTGGGGTTGTTGTGGTCGGGCTCCGCCCGAAGTGAGAAGAGTGAAGGGTGAAGAGTGAAAGGCCGAAAACTAAGAATTCAGTGTCGCAGGCCGTGAGCCTTGTTTCACTCTTCACACTTCGTACTTCACTCTTTCACGGGCATCTCCACCGCCCGCAGGTTGCGAAACAGCAGGTCGGTCGTCGGGTCGTGGCCCTGCAAGCTGAAGTGGCCCGGCTTCACGCGCAGCCCTTCGCGCGGATTGTCGCTGGGCTTGCGGGTGTCGGTCCAGTCGGTGACCTGCGTGCCGTTCACCCACACGCTCACGTGCGGGCCTTGAGCCGACACGGTCATCGTGAACCATTCGAAATCGTTCGACATCACGCGGCGCGCGGCCACGCGGCGGTAGATGGCTCCGGTGCCGAAATCGACCGGCTGCGAACGGTCGTCTCCCTTCCAGGCGTTGTGAATCTGGGCCTCGTAGCCGTTCGATGGGTTCTCGGCGGTCCCCGGCATCGCGCGGAAGAAGATGCCGCTGTTCAGGTGTTTGCCGTTCGTCTTGATTTCGGCTTGCAGAAAGAAGTCGCCCCACGTGGACTCGGTTTCGAGGAACCCGCGTCCGTCGCGGACATGGATCGTGGAGTCCACCACTTTGAATTCGCTTTTGCCGCCGGGGACGATGCGCCAGCCGGTCAAATCCTTGCCGTTGAAGAGCGGCTTCGTGGCGAGCGGTCGCAGGAAGATGTTTCGATACTCCGCGTGCCCGACGTTTTTCTGAAGGCCGATGAACCCGCGCCGCAGCGCACCGGGGCCGTCGTCTGAGTACGTCAGGATCGGTTCGCCGTCGAGTTTCACTTCGACCTTCGGTCCCTCGACGCGCACGTGATACGTCCGCCAGCGTTCTTCGCCGACGACTTCCTTGACCGGCTTCTGCCGACCGACCAGCGCCCCGGTTTTGAACGCCGGGTGCGAATCGCACATGTTGAGTTCATAGCAATCCTTGGTTGGGTCTTTCGGCTGGAACGCCGACCGCAGGAAGATGCCGCTGTTGCCTCCCTTCGACAACCGGAAATCACACCGCAGTTCAAAATCCGCGAACTCGGTCGTCGTCACCAGCAGGCCGGGGTCTCCCGAATCCGCGTGGATCACGCCGCCGGCCACCTTCCAGTTCACGTCGTTGTTGGCCTTCCAGCCGAACATCGATTCACCGTCGAACAGCCGCACCCAGCCTGCGGACACGTCGGCGGCAGAGAGTTCGTTGAGCTTGGCTGTCGGCTTGTTTTGCGCCGGGGCGGGCGATGCGGCTGCGGTTGCGAACGCGAGTGTCGTGACGATCGCGAGCAGCGGGCGAAGAGGATTGAGGATTGAGGATCGAGGATGGTTGATCGAGTGCGAAGGCATGAGGTGTCTCCGGGTGAGTGTGGCATTCAGTCGCGAGCATTGTAGCGCGGCGATGTGTTGATTCGTAGGATGGCCGCCCTCGGCCGTCCGTAACTGCTTTGCCGTCTCGAACAATGAGGACGGCCGAGGGCGGCCATCCTACATACGATTGACGCTCGCCGCTTGACCCGACAAACTGGCGGCCGTTGATGGATGAACTCGATTCCCGCCCGACACAGGCGAGACGCCTGTGCCACAACCTGCCGAGGAACCCCCGCCATGCACAAATTGCTTCGCCCGTCGTTCGTTCTCGCGTTTGGAATTGCCACCGCGGCGGCTACCGCATCCGCCGACAACTGGCCGCAGTGGCGCGGGGCGAAGCACGACGGGATCAGCCACGAGAAAAACATCCCGACCAAGTGGACGAAAACCGACGGCGTCGCGTGGCGACTGCCGCTGCCGGGTCCGGGCGGGGCGACTCCGGTCGTGTGGGGCGACCGCATCTTCCTGACATCGCTCGGCAGCGAAGCGGACGGGGAGGCGGATGCGATTCTTGTCCTGTGCGTGAGCACCGACGGCAAAGTTTTGTGGAAGAAAAAGCTGGGGAGCGGCAGTCGGCCCGCGCGGGGAGACGAAGGCAACTTCGCGTCGCCGTCGCCATCGACCGACGGCAAGCACGTCTGGGCCTTCTGTGGCTCGGGCGATCTCGCGTGCTACGATTTCGACGGCCAAGAAGTCTGGCATTTCAATGTGCAGGATCGGTACGGCAGGTTTTCGATCCAGTTCGGGATGTCGTCCACACCGGTCCTCGACGGCGATCGGCTGTACCTCCAGTTGATCCACGGCGACGGCAACGCGAAGACGCGCGAGGCCACCGTCGTCGCGCTCGACAAGGGGACCGGTAAGGAAATCTGGAAGCAGCCGCGTCCCAGCGAAGCGTACGCCGAGAACGAGCACTCGTACGCGTCGCCGACGCTCTACCGAAACGGCAAGTTGGAATTCCTGCTGACTCACGGCGCGGACTACATCATCGCCCACCGACTGACGGACGGCGGCGAAATCTGGCGCTCGGCTGGATTGAACGCGCCGCTTGGTGACAGCAAGTACAACCCCACGCTCCGCCTGGTCGCTTCGCCGCTGGCCGTTCCGGGGATGATCGTCGTCCCGTCGGCGAAGAATGGACCGGTGCTCGCGCTGCGTCCCGACGGGAAGGGGGACATCACGAACGATTCCTCCGCGCGCCTGTGGACTCGCCCGCAGAACACGCCCGACGTCCCGTCGCCGCTGGTTGTTGATGGAATCGTGTACCTCTGCCGAGAAAACGGAAACCTGCTCGTGCTGGATGCGAAGACGGGCGAAGAAATCTACGAGAAGCCGACCGCTCGCGGACGCCATCGCGCATCGCCGGTGTACGCCGACGGCAAGGTGTACCTGATCGCACGCGACAGCGGCACGATCACTGTCGTGAAGCCGGGCCGCGAATTCGAGCTGCTCGCGTCAAATGTGCTCGACGAACCGATCGCCGCGTCGCCGGTCATTTCAAACGGCCGCATTTACATCCGCAGCTTCGACGCCTTGTACGCGATTGGGGCGAAGTGAATTGGAACAGAAGGGAACGAAGGCAACGAAGAAGGGAACGCTCATCGGCGCTGATCTCCGCTGATGATGACTGGCTAGAGGCAGTTTCAAAACCGTACCCACGTTCGCCAGAACGTGGGCAGTACAGCGAGAATCCCACGCTCTGGCGAGCGTGGCTACGACACGATTGAGTTTTGAAATTGCTTCTGTTTATTAGCGTAGATCAGTGTCAATTAGTGTTCCCTTCTTCGTTCCCTTTGTTGCCTTCTGTTCATTCCTGTAGCACCCCGGCTGCTTGAAGCAGCCGGGGTGCTAGAAATCGCGATGGCAGTGATTCCGCCGAGGTGCGTCATGCACGTGCGTCGCCCAGCTTTGTCCGGTGGTCAGCCGCGTCGGTTGTTGCTTCCCGTTCTGCTGCTGTTCGCCGTTGCTGAATCAGCCGCCGCTGGTGTCGGTCCGATTCCGCAGTGGATTTGGGCGGATGCGTACCAGCGACGGAACGACGTCGCGTACTTCCGCCGCACGTTCGAGCTTCCTGAAGGCATCCGCAAGGCCGAACTGCGCGGCTTGGCCGACCGACGGATGACCGTGTTCCTCAACGGCCGGCAGGTCGCCGACATGACCGGCTTTCGCGAATGGTCGGTCTCGGACGTCGTGAAGCATCTGCGGCCGGGCCGCAACGTGATCGCGATCGAAGGACGCGCCGAATCGGGAGTCGGCGCCGTGCTGGCTTCGCTGCGCTGCGAAGACGCGGGCGGAGTGGCCACGACGCTCACCACGGATCACACCTGGCTGGCGACTCGCGAGGAGATTCCGGGTTGGAGGCAACTCGACGCGGGGGTCTCCGGCTGGTCGGATGCGGTCAGCCTGGGCCTCGTCGGATCGCAGCCGTGGGAAGACCCCGCCGGCGACGAAGGCGATTACTACCAGTGGATGCAGGCCCGCGGCACGGGGACGGCGAGCGACGCGGCTGCCGTCCGCGTGGCGCCGGGGTTCCATGTGGAGTTGCTCCGCTCGTCGCAGCCCGGCGAAGGATCGTGGGTGAGCCTTGCGTTCGATCCAAAAGGAAGACTGATCGTCGGCCGCGAGGGGAAGGGGCTGTTGCGGATGACGCTGCCGGCACGGACGGACAAGCCTCCTGCCGCACCCGGCGCAGAGTCTCCCCCCCTTACGAAGGGGGGGCAGGGGGGGTTCCGGGCGACTACCGACGTCAACCGGGGAATCGACCCCCCCAACCCCCCCTTTGCAAGGGGGGGAGAAATCAACGTCGAAGTCATCAACGACACGCTCGAAGAATGCCGTGGTCTGCTGTTCGCGTTCGGGTCGCTCTACGCCAACGCGAACAATTCGAAAGCGCTGTACCGGCTGACCGACTCGGATGGTGACGACAAGTTTGAGAAGGTCGAGTTGTTGCACGCCACCGGCGGCGGAGTCGGTCACGGGCGGAATGGCCTCGTGCTCGGGCCGGACAATCACATCTACCTGATCCACGGAAACGACGTGCGGTTGCCGGACAATTTCGAGACCGCCGATTCACCCGTGCGAAACTACGCGGTCGATCGGCTCGAAAAAAATCACTGGGACCGATACCTGTTCGATTTTCAGGCCACGCTGCCGGCGGGGCACGTCATCCGCACCGACCGCGACGGCAAGCTGTGGGAACTGATCGCGTGCGGCATGCGCAACCCGTACGGGATCGCGTTCAATGAAGATGGCGAAATGTTCACGTTCGACGCGGACAACGAAGGGGACCTCGGCCTGCCGTGGTATCGGCCGACACGGATCAATCACCTCGTGAGCGGCGCGGATTTTGGATGGCGGCAGGGTTCCGGGAACCGGCCCGATTGGTATCCCGACAGTTGGCCGAGCAACCTCGACATCGGCAAGTCGTCGCCGACCGGGATCAAATTCGGAACGCGATCGAGTTTCCCCGTACGGTATCGACGCGCCTTGTTCATCCTCGACTGGTCGTACGGCCGGATTCTGGCGATCCACCTGACCCCGCACGGCGCGAGCTACCGTGCGACGGCGGAAAATTTTCTCGAAGGCCGGCCGCTCAACGTGACCGACCTCGAATTCGGTCCCGACGGAGCCATGTACTTCGTCACCGGTGGCCGCGGCACCCAGTCGGGGTTGTACCGGGTGACGGCCGAGGTTCGTGGCGGCGCAAACCGCGAACAGACGGCTCCCCCCCTTACGAAGGGGGGGCAGGGGGGGTTACAAGCGACAGGGGAAGTCAACCGTGGAATCGACCCCCCCAGCCCCCCCTTGGCAAGGGGGGGAGAGGTCGAACAACATGCGGCGGCGGCTCGCAAGACGCGCCGTCAACTCGAACGCTTCCATCGCGAACCCAACCCCGACGCTGCATCCATCGCCTGGCGGCATCTCAGTAGCAGTGACCCTTGGTTGCGACACGCCGCAAGGATTGCGATCGAACGAAATCCGGAGGCTTCGCGAGGCGTCAATGTCTCGCCCACTCAACCTAGACAAGGGCTCACTTTGTCAATGGCATTGGCTCGCACTGGTGAACCAAGCGACCGTTGGGCTGTGATGGCTTTCCTGCGAGCATTCCCGTTGCGGTCGCTCGACGTGGAACAACAAATCTTGGCGCTGCGAGTGTGGCAGCTCAGTTGCATCCGGCTGGGAGTGCCCACGGCGGGCGAGTTGGCGGCGATGGTGAGTGAGGTCGAGACGATCTATCCCACGGGCATTGTGCCGGTGGACCGGCTGGCCGGTGAGCTGCTGGCCTTCGCCAAGGCGCCGTCGTTGCCGGCGCGGACGATCCCGCTCCTGGCCCAGGCGCGATCGCAGGAGGAGTCGATTGCGTATCTGTTCCTGCTCCGAAACGTCACGAACGGCTGGACGACTGAGCTGCGCGAAAAGTATTTCGACGGGCTGCGATCGGCCGCGGCGGCGGAAGGAGGTCGCGACGTGACGACGTTTCTGGTTTCGACTCGGATCGAAGCGCTGACCGCAGCGCCGGAGTCGGAACGGGCCGCGCTGGCCAAGCGCGCCGCGAGCGTGTTCGCCGTGAACGGTGTAGCCGGGGTTGAGCGCAGCGAGCCCTCGGACCGCGCGACGCCGACTCGCCCGACCGTGCGCGAGTGGCAACTGGCCGACTTCGCGAACGACCTCGACGCGGTCGCCGCCGGGCGCGACTTCGAGCGCGGCAAGCGGCTGTTCACGGAGACCAAGTGCGTCGCTTGCCACCGATTCAACGGCGAAGGGTTGCCGGTCGGACCGGACCTGCGGGCCGTGGGACGCCGGTTCGGCCGACGCGACTTGCTGGAGACGATCCTCAACCCGTCGAAGGTGATCGACAACAAATTCCGCAACGTGACGATCGTGACTCACGCCGGGAAAACGATCACCGGCCGAGCCGTCACCGGCGACGAAACGTCGCTGGTGGTGTCCACCGACCCGCTGAAGTTCGACGAGTTCGTCCGCGTCCCGCTGGCGGAGATCGCGGAGCAGAAAGCTTCCCCCGAGTCGCCCATGCCGACAGCGCTGTTGAACTCGCTCACCCGCGAAGAAATCTTCGACCTGCTGGCGTATCTGGAATCGGATGGGAACCGGAAGCATGGGAGCTTCGCGGCGGCACGGCGGGGAAATGACGAATGACGGACGGGAAATGACGAATGACGAAATACCCAATGACGAAGGAAGCACGAATGACGAAGCACGAATGACCAAGACTAACCCGGAAGTCATTCGTCATTCGTGCTTCGTCATTCTTTCGTCATTGGGTATTTCGTGCTTCGTCATTCACAACCGCCCCTCTCCCCCTGCGGGGGCGAGGGGAGGACGCGCGGTCATTCCGGGCGCGATTCGATGGCGGCGGTCATGCGGATGCTTTCGACCGGGCGTCCGGCGGCGTCGGGTTTTTTGAACGTGCAGTCGCACACGCCGCGCACGGTGACGAGGTCATCCGAGTCGGCGGCGTACTTCAGGATCACGGCGAGTTGGCCGAGGTACGACGTGCGGGCGCGGTTGTCGAGTTCGAACGTCACGTCGCCATCGAGCACGGCATAGCGAAAGCCGGCGTCGCTGCCGGCGGAGCGAAGGGTCAGCTTGCCGTCGAGCCGCCGCATGCCGCCCTGGCCGTCCATAATCGCGGGCGGATAAATTTGTTCGAGCCACGGGCGCAGATCGGCCGCGGCGAGCGAGCGCGGTTCGGCCGGGTGGCGAAGCGACGTGCGCAGGGCATCCGTCATCGCGACCGCTTCGACGGTGGGCGTGCGGTAGTGGTTGAGGCGGTTCGTCGAAAACTTGAGGAAGATGCGGACGCCGGTGGGAGCGTCGCCTACGCACACGTCCGGCAACGTGAGCTTGGGCGTGGCCGATCGCGCGACACGCGGCAGCTTGAGTCCGTTCAGCATGTCGTCGAGTTGCCGCTCGAAATCCCGGCCTTGAGCCGTCGGGTCGCCCCGCAGTTCGCCCGGCCGGATCAGCGGCTGAAGCGATCGGAGCAGCTTGCCGTTCGAATCGAGAGCCAACAGCGCGACGTTGACGTGTCGCTGGCGGAATCCGGCCGACTGGTAGACCTCCCACACGTCGTCCGGCATGTCGTCGAGCGTTCTTCCACTCCAGTAGGTGACGATGAACGGACGCAGCATCTCCAGCGACGCGGGCCAGGCGAGGGAACTCCCCCGCAAATGATCGACGTTGGCTCAGGTGTGCCCGGAGTACAGGTTGGTTCCGGCGGTGATGTTCGTGTTCAGAATCAGAAAGATCGGCCGCTGTTCGGCGGCGGCGAGCTGTTTGGCTTCGCGGAGGTTGACGGCCCAGTCGAGCGAATAAAACGCGAGGCTCTTGTCGGTCGGCTTGGCGGCGTCGAACTGCCGCTGGATGCGATCCACTGCCGGATCGCGAGCGAATGCGGAGGCCGAAGCCAGCAGGATTGCCAACGTCATCGAAGTGCGAAGCATGGGGCCTCCGCGAAGCGAGGTTGTCAGTGGGTCGGCAGCACGTTACCCGGTGAGACTTCAACGGGAAAGGCCGGCTCGATATTGCATCCGGAGGCCGATCGTCGCCGAATCGCGAACCGATGGGCATGGCCTTTTCCGCCCGATCGGCTATAGTTTGGCCGGTGTGTCCAAATCGTGCCTCGATGCGGTAGTCTCGCGACTTCGAAAGGTCTGGTCATCATGAAGCGTACTTGCGACTGGTTGAAAGTGGCGGGTTTGTGCGTGGCGTATGCGGCGGCGATGTCGATCCTGCCGGGATGCAATTCGTCGCCTCCAGCGCCGGCACCGAACACGGCAAGTTCGGCCGGACACGATCCGGATGCGGGTGCCGGGCATGACCACGAACACGGTCACAAGCACGATCACCATCATGCCGAGCACGGGCCGCACAAGGGGACACTGGTGGTGCTCAACTCGCACAAGAATCATCTGGAACTGGTGCTCGACGCCGAAACCGGCAAGCTGACAGGATACGTGTTGTGCGACGAGGCCAAAGACGCCGTGTCGATCAAGCAGGAGGAAATCGTGCTGGGCGTCGCGCTGCCGGGCAAGGACAAGGATGACCTGCCCGAACCGTTCGAGGTGAAGTTGGCCGCGGTCAAACCGAGCGAGACCGGCGAGGCTTCCGAGTTCGCCGTCGAGTCGGAGAAGCTGAAAGGCGTCAAGGAATTTGATGCCGTGCTATCGTCGATCAAGATCGGCGACAAGGAAGAGAAAGAAGTGAAGTTCAACTTCCCGAAGGGGAACGAGGACCACCACCACTGACGGGTGGCTGCGGTTTAGTTGGATGGCGAGTGTCGGAGTGAGAGGGTATCGGTGCCGAATTTGCACGAGATCGTACCCCGACACACTCACACTCTGGCACCCTCACACACCCGGCCTGCGGTTGCCGCGCTACAAACTCGTCCGTGTCACCACCAAGTTGTCGCGGTGGATGACTTCGCCATACGGCACGTTTCCGAGGACGGCGGCGATGGCGTCGGTGCGCTTGCCGGCGATGCGGCGGGCGTCGTGGGAGTTGTAGTTGGTCAGGCCGCGGGCGAATTCGGTTCCGGCGCGGTCCACGAGCGACACGATTTCTCCCTTCACGAATTCGCCATCGACGGCGGCGATGCCAATCGCCAGCAGAGATTTCCCGGCCTGCGAGATGGCTTGGCGTGCGCCGTCGTCGAGGACGAGGCGGCCGCGCGGTGGGACGGAGTAACCGATCCACCGTTTCCAGGCGGGCATGGATTCGCCTTCGCCGAGGAACAGCGTGCCGACCTCTTCGCCCGCGAGGATGCGTTCGATCACGCGTTCGTCGCGGCCGTTGGCGATGATCGCGCTCTCGCCGACCGCGGTCACCGTGCGGACCGCGTCCAGCTTGCTCTGCATGCCGCCGGTGCCGCGTTTGCTGCGGTCGGTCGTGGCCAGTCCGAGCAACGATTCGTCCCAGCGTTCGACAAGGCGGACGGGGCGACTGGCCGGGTTGTCTGGCGGTCCATCCAGCAACCCGTCCACGACCGACAGGATGACGAGCAGCGGCGAATCGAACAGGTTGGCAACCAGCGCCGACAACCGGTCGTTGTCTCCGAACCGGATTTCGTCGATGCTGACCGTGTCGTTTTCGTTGACGATGGGGATCACGTGGTATTCGAACAGAGTGAGCAACGTGTTGCGCACGTTGAGATACCTCGGGCGGCGTTTGAAATCGTTGGCCGTCAGCAGAAGCTGGGCCGCGTGGTATCCGTGCCGGCGGAAGCAGTCGTCGTAGCGGCGGATCAGATGCGCCTGCCCCACGGCGGCCGCCGCTTGCAGATGCGACAGATCGGCCGGCCGTTCCTTCAGGTTGAGCAGCCCGATTCCCGAACCAACCGCGCCGCTCGACACCAGTACGACCTGGCGGCCCGACTGTCGGACGCGATGAATTTGTTCGGCCAGCGCGGCCAGACGGTCTTCGTCAAGCGTGTCGTCTGCGCGCGACAACATGCTCGTCCCGACTTTGATCACAAATGTTCCGGCGGCATCCACCACGCGACGCCGCACGTCCGAACCCGCATCCGCCATGCTAACTGGCTCCCGCGACAGGTCAGTTCACCGACGCGGGCGAGTATAGTCGGTGCCCGATGGCGTTCCAATCGGGTTCCGAGCCGCCGTCGTGGAGTCGTCGGCACTGGGAGTGTGCCCACGACTTTGATCTCACCACGGGCACGCCGCCATGTCGGCCGATTCGGTGACCTCGCCGATGAAATCGAGCTGGCCGTCGGTGCAGCGGACGTCGTTTGCCGTGGACGACACCGGCCAAAGCGTGCCGGGCCGACGGCGGACCATCGTGATTTCATTGCCGCGCTCGTTGTGCCGCACGTCGTCGAAGAATGACCGGATCAACAGCAACCCGCGCCCGCCCACCCGTTCCAGATTGTCTTCGTCGGTCGGGTCTCGGACCTGTTTGACTTTGAATCCCGGTCCCTGATCGCGGATCGAATACGAGATTTCCGACGGAGTTTCGGTGACCAGCACGTCCACGCGGCGACTGGCGTAGGGTTGAATTCGTCGGCGCTTGGCTGCCAGATTGTGGTAGATCATCTCGTCCTCCTGACGCAATTCAGAATCGAGTTCGAGGTTTCCGTGCTGGATCGCATTCGTAAGCGATTCGTGGAGGCCCACTCCCAGCCGCACGCGCTCGGCTTCATCTCCGAAGCCGCAACGAATCAATTGTTCCTGCAACAGGCCAACCAGCGGTGTGATGAGCGATGTGTCGTTTTCCAGCGTGTATTTTGTCTTTTGGTAGTTCAGGCAGGCGATCACTCGCCGCCGGCCATGGTTGGCCCGCGAGAGTTCCAGAACGTTTTCGACGGTGGCGGCAAGTCGCTGCACGAGGTGTCGCTTGGGCACGTAGCTCGCGGCTCCCCTTTGCAGGGCCTGGACGGCAAAATCCTCCGACCCAAACGCGGTGATGACAATCACCGGGATCGCCGCATGAGATTTCCGCACGTGTTCGACAAGGTCCAGCCCGGACATGCCCGACATCATGACATCGCTGACGATGAGATCGGGAGGCGTACGTTGGATGCCCGCCAGCGCCTCCTCCGCCGATGTGGCAAACGAGACCTCGGTGTCCGGAAGCTTGCTTTGCAACAATGCACCGGCCAGGCGGCGTGAGTCGGCGCAATCATCAACGATCAGAATCTTCGACACGGTTGGTACCTCACAACAAAGGATCGATGCCGCGAAATGAGGACTGAGAATGCTGCCCGAAGGCACCATGACTGTTGTCTAGGTCGCGAAATGTCACCGGTCAAACAGCGGACCCGTGCGAAGCGATCTGGCGGCGAAGGGGAGATGCCGGCTCGACGACTGTAGCGATTGCACCGGTTGGTTGTGACGGTGCTCGATCCGGCGGCAAGACGTCACTCCCACGGAGCGTACTCCGAGACCCCATCGCGGGTCATCAGCAGCAGGCGGTCGCTCAGTGGGTGATCCATCTGCTTGAAGTCTTCGCCCACCTTCTGCCGGACGTGGTCGATCGTCGCCTGATTCTGCGTGCTCACCGCCACGAAGAAGTCGCGGCTGGGAGCACCGACGGCGAATTCCTGGCCGAGGATTTCCGTGAGCGTGTCGTGGAACGCCGGGCTGAGCAGCCGGGCCGAATTGTACGCATCAGGCCGCGTCGGCAGCAACAAGCGCGGACCGTCCTCGTCGCCCGCTACGGTGAATTCCATCGGCCGGTCGTCGAAGTAACGGTCAAGGTTTTTCAGCGCCAGCGCGTGCAACTCGTCGGCCGTCATCTGCCACCGGTCGAGCAGGTCGTGACGCACGTACCAGTACGCGTGCGATTCATCGACCACGTACAGCACCGCTAGACCTGCCACCCATTCGCGTCCCGCGAAGTTCGCGAACCGCTCCTGCCACACGTGCTCGGGGTACAGCATCGGCAGAATGCGTTCGCGAACGTCGTCCAACTTGGGTTCGGTCTGCTCCTTGCCCCAGCCCTGAACCTGCACGACCGTCGTGAGCGCGGGCAGGATGATCGCCTCCAACCGCTGCGGCGCCGACACGTAGGAACGGTAAAAGTTGAACAGATTGACCTGCGATGGACCCAGCTTCAACTGAAAGTCGGGCATCACTTCGCTGTCGAGCAGCGGGAACTTTTCGCGGGCCAGATCGAGAACCCGCAGGGCAAATTGATCGGCCGGGAGCGGAAGGACATCGGAAAACCGCAACGTGTTGAGAATCATGTTCGCCACGGTTTCGGCTTCGGGGTCATGCACGTCCGTCTGCAGAAACACCGCCAGCAGGATCACATTTTCGTGCCGGACGCTCCACGCCCGCCAGTGCCGCCACTTCCGCCGACGCAGAATCCGACGCCACCACGGAGACCGCGTGCCGAAAATTGTTTCGCCTTCGTACGCCACCGATGGCTCGGGCATGTCCAGCGATCGAACTTCCCGCACCTTGCGACGCTGCGGAAACATCTGGTCCAGCTTGATGTGGTCGCGCGGGTGCGGCAGCGGTTCCTGGTCGAGCCACATCGCGCTGACCGTCAACAGCCCGCCGCCGTCCGGAGCGACAAAGCTTGGAATGTCGCGCAGATGCTCCACAGTCCACGTCGGCGGATGCCAGAGCGTGTACCACCGCGAGGGACTCTCGTAGGGTTGCCAGTGATCGGGAGCGGTGAAGGGCATCGAAGAAATCTGTGTCCGCGGGAGGGCGAGGCTCCTGCCGAGCCGCGAATCGATCGCCTCGGCTCGGCAGGAGCCTCGCTCTCCCGACCTGCATGAAATCACCTCTGTTTCGACAACTCAACAAACGTCATTCGCAGGTGATGCAGCGTCTCTTCGATCAGCATCGCCTCTTCGCAGTCGAGGTTGCCCTTGGTTTTCGTTTCGATCACGGTCAGTAGGTCGATGAAATGACGGGCCAGGACCGGTTGAAATCCCCGATTGTTGTTTGTCGGATGCGGGATCAGCCCCAAGGCCACCATGGCCTGCATCGACAGCATGTTCACAAGCGTCCCGAAGTCTGCCGGTGGCACGTCCGTCGATTCCGCAGCGTTTGAGGAACCGTCGTGAGTTGCCGCCCCGGTGGTTGTCCGATCCAGTTCCGCATTCTCTTCACGGACCTGTCTTTTCCAGTCATCATCCGATGAAGCCGAAGCGTTGTCACGAGCAGTTTGATTGATCATTGGTCGTTCGCCATTGGTCATTAGTTGAGGTGGCCAAAGGTCAACGTGACCGAAAGATGCATGACCACTGACTAATGACGCCATGTCTTTTATACTCACCGCCGCCGCGAAGTCAAAACCGGACAGCCTCGACGCTCTGCCGCCATTCCATGTCACTCATTCATCCGCTGCTGCTGTCCGGTCTGGCGTTGACCTCGATCCCGGTCATCCTGCATTTCCTGCTGCGAGCCAGACCAAAACAACTCCTGTTTCCCGCGCTGAGGCTGATCCAAAACCGACGCAAGTTGAACGTGCAGCGCATGCGCCTGCGGCATGTGTTTCTGCTGCTGTTGCGCATCGGGCTGGTGGCGACCGTCGTGTTCGCGGTGGCTCGGCCGCGAGTCCCCGTCGCCGATTACTCGCTCACTGTCGGCGAAGGGCTGACGCTGGCGATCCTGATCGCGGCCGGTGTCGGCACGTACGCCGCGCTGCTGCGGCGCTGGAAGAAGAGCAGGTTGCCGCAACACGTCTTCGCGCATCGGCGATCGTTCCTCCGCGGCGGAATCGGTGCCGCGACGCTGTTGCTGGCGTTGCTGCTCGTCGCGTGGCCGTACCAGCGGCGAATTGGCGCGAGCATGTCCGGCCCGATGCCGAACCTGACCGAGCACGTGCCGGTGGCCGGAGTTTTCGTGTTCGATTCCAGCCTGAGCATGGAATACCGGCACGAGAGCCGTTCGCGACTGGACGTTGCGAAAGAGATCGCCACGCACCATATCAGCCGGCTTCCGTCCGGCAGTCGCCTGGCGATCGCGGACTCGGCGACCGACAACCCGGTCCAATTCCTCCCCGACTTGAACGCCGCTCAGTCGCGCATCGAATCGCTGGCGATCAAGCCGGTCAGCGTCGCGCTCAACGACCGCTTGTTCACCGCGCTCGAACTGCAGCGCGACGACCAGCAGCAGGCGGCGATCGCGGCCGGGTCCGACTCGTCGCTGTCGGACAGCTTCGTCCGCGAAATCTACATCTTCACCGACCTGACGCAGTCGGCGTGGCGTCGCGAGGATTCGTCGCGGCTGCAAACCGTGCTGACCGAACTGCCGCAGGTCGCAGTCTACCTGATCGACGTCGGCGTGGACGAGCCGAAAAACGTGGGCATCACGCAACTCAAGTTGTCCGACCAGACGCTGTCGCTCGGCAGCGACCTGACCGTGCACGCGACGGTGACCTCCACCGGCGTCTCGAACGAGGAAAAAATTCTGGAGCTGTACATCGAGAACGACGCCGGAAAACTCGTGAAGCAAGCGCAGGCGATCGCGAAGGTCGAAGCCGGCAGCGCGGCGGTCGTGACGTTTTCTCCGGCGAAGAACCTCGGCGGGCCGGTCCGGCAGGGGGAGGTGCGGTTGCTCGCCAGCGACCCGCTCGCGGCGGACAACGTGCGATTCTTCACGATCGAAGTCCGGCAGCCGCTCGACATCCTCGTCGTCACCGACCAGCCCAACGAAGCCCGATACTTCGTGGAAGCCCTCGCGCCCGCCGAGTTCGTGAAACTCGGGAAAGCGAAGTACCGCTGCAAGGTCGTCACGCCCAACCGGCTGCTGGGCGAAAAGCTCGAACAGTTTGCGGCCGTCTGCCTGCTGAATGTCGCCAGTCCGACTCGCGATGTGTGGGACTCGCTGGCCAAATTCGCGGACGCCGGTGGCGGCGTGGCGATCGTGCTCGGTGAGCGAGTTGATTCCGTCGCGTACAATTCGGCGGCGGCGAAAGCACTGTTGCCGGGGGAACTGCTCGCCAAGCTGAAATTCAACCCGCCGGAATTCTTCGACCTGCAGAAGTTCACGCACCCGGTGCTCAAGTATTTCGCCGACTGGCAGGAAGGGGCCGGCGAACTTTCGGCGGTGGAAATCCAACGGTACTGGCGCGTCGCGCCCAGCGATCCCGATGCGGTGGTGGTCCGTTTCACCGACCTTCGCACCGCGCCGGCGATTCTCGATCGGCCGCACGGTGCCGGCCGCGTGGTGATGCTGACCACCGCGTTTCATCGCACCCGTGAGCCCACGGAGAATTGGAACGACTTGCCCGTCGTGCCGTCGGGCCTCGTGCTGGTCGATCAAATCGTGAAGCACCTCACCCGCCGCGGCGAATCGTCGTGGAACCTGACGGCAGGGGAAACCGTGGTCGTGCCGCTCGACCGCGGCGCGTCCGGCGACGAAAAGTTCGACCCGCGGTTGCTGCTGCGCAAGCCGGAGAAGCAGCAGCTTCGGATCGACGTGGCTGCCGATGCCACGTCGCTGACCGTTCGCGACGCGGACCAACTCGGCAATTACCGAGTCCTCGCCGCTGACGCCGCGTCGCCGTTCCAGCGCGGTTTCAGCGTGAACCCGCCCGAATCCGAAAGCCGCCTCGACCGCCTGACCGATCCCGATTTGGAAAAACTCCTCGGCAAAGACCGCTTCGCCGTCGCCCGCAACATCGACAGCCTGACCCGCTCCGTCCACACCGGCCGCCTCGGCCGCGAAGTCTACCCGCTGGTCGTGCTGTTTTTGATCGCCGTCTTCGCCACCGAACACTTCGTCGCGAACCGGTTTTACGATGAGGATCGCGGTTCGCCCCCGTCGTAGGTCAGGCTTTCCAGCCTGACGATTTTTCGCGAGCGAACGACAGCCAGCACGGAGATCATGTGCGAGGAAGAGACTTCCAAAGTGTCACGAACAAGATTTCACCACGGTTTCCTAATCGTCCGGGAAAGTACCCGATTCCGCGCGACACCCGCATGAGAACATGACCAAACTTGAACCACCCTTCGGTGAGGAACCGACCGAAAGCGGACGGAACGAGGATGGCTCCAAAACCGGGAAGGCGGCATTTCCCGCCGTGAGTGTGTCCAGCAAATGCGATCTGGACGTTCAGCCGATTTAAGCGGCGCATGTTGTCCGGTGTGTGTGATAAGCCGATTGCAAATCCGCGACTGGGTTCGTTCGGGAAGGGGCGGTGAATCCACGGATGACAAAGCCCGACGAGTGTGATCTCGTTGCCAACCAAGTATTCGACTTCGTTGTCCAAAATTCGCACGTCATGTGTCCTCAGTAGCTCGCGAAGCAGCACGTCTCGTCCGTGTTCGCAGTCGTGATTCCCGAGAACGCAGAACGTCCCGAGTCTTCCGCTAACCGTACAAACGGCCGACACAACTTCAGGAAGAAGTTCAGAATGCTCGCCAAAGTCGCCCAGCAGTGCGACCAAGTCAGGCTCACATCCTCTCAGTTTCTGAATAGCCGACTGGAGGAGCAGGAGTTTCTTGCGAGAATTGCAGTGGATATCAGTCAGGATCAGGCACTTCAAGCCGTCTGCGGAGTCAGGTAGATTTGCAATTTCCACGTCTGACTTGCAAACCTCGATTCCCGGAACGAGTACTTCAAGCGAAGTGCGTGGCGTTGCCTTGGATCGTGCGATCCCCCATTTGAATGGCCAAATGAAATGACCAGTGCAAACCAACGAGATTGCTGCACTCGTCTTCGCATAGTTCATCACGAACTCAGTCGTCAGATCGCAGGCTAGGAAGATCGCTGGAAGTAAGAGTGCAGCAGTGCAGGCCACCAGAATTGCAACTCTGAATGCTGCTTTGAATGGTGTGCGTGAGTAGGTGCCGAAGAGTCGGTTGCCGAGATCGACAAGAAGCGTGGCGCTGCCGACCGCGACAATAATCAGGTAGACATGAGCCATCGTTTCAGCCGGTGTGAATACACTGGTGTCAGGCTGGAAAGCCTGACCTACGGACTTCAGCCTCCGTCGCACAGCTTCTTCAAGTCCCGGAAAAACTCCGGGTATGTTTTCGACGTGCATTCCGGGTTGGCGATGCGGATGCCGGGTGACCGCAGGCCGATCAGTGAAAAACTCATCGCCATGCGGTGGTCGTCGTAGGTGTGGATCGTCGCCGGTTGCGGCGGCGCGGGGTGAATCGTCAGGCCGTCGTCGTGCTCATCGACGGCCAGGCCGAGCCGGCGGAGTTCGGTCACGAGCGCGGCGATGCGATCGGTTTCCTTGTGCCGGATGTGCGCCACGTTGCGGATGCGCGTGGGGCCTTCGGCGAAGGGGGCCACCGCGGCCAGAGTTTGAGCCGTGTCGCTGATGGCTCCCATGTTGATGTCGATCCCCTTGAGCGGGCGACCCTCGACGGTGACGCCTCGCGCGGCGAACGTCACCCGGCAGCCCATTTTTTCCAGCGCGTCCACGAATTGCAGGTCCCCCTGCAACGAATGCCGAGTCAGCCCCGACACCGTGACCTTGCCGCCGGTGATCGCCGCGGCGGCGAAAAAATAACTCGCGGCCGAGGCGTCGGGTTCGATGTCGTAGTTCGTCGCGCGATACGGTTGCGGGTGACAGACGTATCGCCCCCCGTGATCGGTCTCGACCTGCACGTTGAATTTCGCCATCACGCCGAGCGTCATGTCGATGTACGGTTCGGAAACGAGCGGCCCTTCGAGCACGATCTCGACCGGACCCTTGGCCGCCGGCGCGGCCATCAACAGGCCGCTCAGGTACTGGCTGGAGATGTGCCCCGTGATCCGTGCCACGCCGCCGGGCAGGCCGGCCGCCTCGATGACGACCGGCGGGCAATCGGTCCCGAGTTCACAGACGACATGGCCGCCGAGTTGCTTCAGCGCGTGAACGAGTTCGCTGATCGGCCGCTCGCGCATGCGGGCGTTGCCGTCGAGCCGGTAGCGTCCCGCACCGAGGGTGCAGAACGCGGTCAGAAACCGAATGCTCGTGCCGCTGTTATCCAGCCAAAGTTCGGCCGCCGATGCAGGGATTTTTCCGCCGCAGCCGTGCAGGTCGACGACGCAATTCGCCACGTCATGACGCACGGTCAGCCCCAGCCGGTTCAGACTGTCGATCATGACTCGCGTGTCGTCGCTGTCGAGGACGCCTGTGAGCTGCGATGGTCCGTCCGACAGCGCGGCGACAATCAGCGCCCGGTTCGTCAGGCTCTTCGAACCCGGTGGGCGGATCGTCCCGGTGACCGGGCGGGTGACGGGAGTGATTTCGATGGAGCGGGACATGACAAATGGAAATGTGACACGACCAAGTCCCCTCTCCCCCTTGGGGGAGAGGGGAGGAATATTTCAGTCCCGCCGCGAAAGTTTCCGCGAGAATTCGCCAGCCAGTTTAGCCGGGTGGTCCGCGGGCTGCGAGCGTGTGCGTGTCCGACTTTCGTGTAGTGGTTCCGTTTGTCGCCTTTCGCTCCGCGAAAGGGCGTTCTTTCGCGGAGCGAAAGGCGACGATCCGGCAAACGGATCCACTACCGACTTTCGGACGACGATTTCAATTCCCTCCGCCGCCGATACAATCACGCCGGAATCATGACGGAACAGACGATTCATCATCACACGTTCGCGAACGGACTGACGCTCCTTGTCGAGCCGATGCAGGACGTGCAGTCGGCGGCATTTTCGCTGCTGGTGGCGGCGGGGAGCATCTTCGATCCGCCGGGCGAAGAGGGAACCGCGGCGCTGTTGTCGGACCTGATCACGCGCGGAGCCGGCGAGCGGGACAGCGTCCAGTTGATGACCGACCTCGACAACCTCGGTCTTCAGCACAGCGAAGGAGCGGGGCACAACTACCTCAATTTCACCGGGGCCACGGTGGCGGAGAACCTGCCGGACGCGCTGCGAATCTATGCCGACATGGTCCAGCGACCGCATCTGCCCGAGGGCGAGTTCGACGCCGCGCGGCTGGGTCTCGAACAATCGCTGCGAGCAATCGAGGACGAACCGAGACAGAAAATCATGATCGAACTGCGACGCAGGTGCTACGCCGCGCCCTGGGGTTTTCCGAACGAGGGGACGCTGGCCGGCCTGAAGAACATCACGGCCAAAAAAGTCCGCCGGCATTTCGAACGCTGCTCGCGGCCGCAGGGGACGATCCTTGGCGTTGCCGGGAAAGTCGATTTCGCCGCCATGGTCGATCTCGTCGGGCAGGCATTCGGATCGTGGAAGGAAAAATCGGAGCCGGAGTTTTCCACGGGATCCCGGGGGCTGGCCTGCGATCACATCAATCACGATTCGACTCAAACGCAGATCGGCATCGCGTACGACAGCGTGCCGTACTGCGATCCCGATTACTACGCGGCCTGGGCCGCCGTCGGAGTGCTGAGTGGCGGGATGAGTTCGCGGCTGTTCACCGAGGTCCGCGAAAAACGGGGCTTGTGCTACGCGGTGTATGCCACGCTGCACGGGTTCAAAGACCAGGGGCGAGTCCTGTGCTACGCCGGCACGACGAACGAGCGGGCTCAAGAAACGCTCGATGTCACGCTGCGAGAGCTCGCCCGTGTGGCGGATGGAATCGAGGAGCCGGAACTCGAACGCTGCAAGGCGCGGGCCAAGAGTTCGCTCATCATGCAACAGGAATCCAGCTCGTCGCGGGCGACGTCGATCACTCGCGATTGGTATCACCTCGGCCGAGTGACGACGCTGAACGAGGTCCGCCGCGAGATCGAATCGCTGACCGTCGGCCGGGTGTTGGATCACGTGCATCGGCACCCGGCTCGCGATTTCACCGTGCTCACGCTCGGTCCCAAGCCACTGGAGGTGCCGCGTGATCTTTCGTGAAATCCGGCTCGACAACGGCCTGCAGGTCATCGGCGAACAGTCGCCGCACGTGTACAGCGTCGCGCTGGGGTTCTTCGTTCGCACGGGAGCCCGCGACGAAACGGATGCCGTTTCCGGCGTGAGCCATTTCCTCGAACACATGGTCTTCAAGGGGACGGACCGGCACTCGCCCGAAGATGTCAACCGCGTGTTTGACGAAGTCGGGGCGAAGTACAACGCCTCGACCGGCGAAGAGACGACGCTGTTCTATGCCGCCGTGCTGCCGGAGTACATCCCGCAGACGTGCGACCTGCTCGCCGACATCCTCCGTCCGGCGCTGCGGGACGAAGATTTCAACATGGAGAAGAAAGTCATCCTCGAAGAGATCGGGATGTACGATGACCAGCCGACGTTCGTCGTGTTCGAGCGGCTGATGCAGAAGCATTTCGCCGGACACCCGCTTGGCCGAAGCATTCTCGGTTCGAACGCGAGCATCACCGCCTTGACGGCCGAGCAGATGCGAGCCTACCACCGCGATCGTTACCTCGCGGGCAACATCACGCTGGCGGTGGCCGGCAATTTCGAGTGGAACGACGTTGTCGAACTGGCCCGCAAGCACTGCGGAGACTGGCCGTCCGGCGAGTGCCCGCGGGCCATGCCGCCGGCTCACCCGCCGGGCGGGCTTGAAGTCATAACGCGCACGACCAGCCAGCAGCAACACCTGATGCAAATGGCGCCAGCCCCGTCGGCTCAGAACCCGTTGCGGTACGCGGCCGAACTGCTCACGGTGATCGTGGGGGATGAAACCGGCAGCCGCATCTTTTGGGAACTGGTCGATCCCGGCCACGTCGAAACGGCGGAGCTTGGGTTCAACGAATTCGACGGCACGGGATCGTATCTGGCTCACATCAGTTGCACGCCCGAGGAAACATCGGCCAACGTCCGCCGGATGCAGGCGATTTACGACGACATCAACGCACACGGCGTCACCGAGGAGGAGTTGACTCAGGCGAAGAACAAGGTGTCGTCGCGGATCGTGCTCCGCAGCGAACGCCCGATGGGCCGGCTGGCATCGCTCGGCCATAATTGGATCGCCCGCCGAGAGTATCGCACGGTCGAAAACGATCTGACCACGCTCCGCAGCCTGACCACCGCCGACATCCGCCGCCTGCTGGATGCCTACCCGCTCGGTGCCGTCACGCAAGCGACCGTGGGGCCGCTGACGTCGCTGTGATCTCGATCGAGTCGCCCTCTGATTGCGAATGAGGGTGGAAGATGGAGAATCGAGGATCGCGGTCCGAGCGGCTTGCTTTTCGATCTTCCAACGTCCATCCTCAATCCTCGATCCGATCGCCAACCGACTCCCGCCGGAGTTCACGCCGTGCCCGCGCCGCATCCCGCCACCTGGAAATGGTCCGTCTGCGGACTCCTCTTGCTGGCGTCGGCGATCAACTACATGGATCGGCAGACGCTGGCCAACGCCTCGGTGCGAATTACGAAGGAGTTGAAGCTCAGCGAAGAGCAGTACGGCACACTCGAACTGGGATTCGGGTGGGCGTTCGCGGTGGGAGCGCTGGTGTTCGGGTTCACGGCCGATCGCGTCAGCGTGCGGTGGCTGTATCCGACGGTGTTGTTGCTCTGGTCGGTGATGGGATTCGCGACGGGTTCGGCCGGGTCGTATGAAACCCTGCTGGCGTGCCGGACGGGGCTGGGGTTTTTCGAGGCCGGGCATTGGCCGTGCGCGCTGAAGACGACTCAGCGGCTCATGTCGCGCGACGAACGAACGCTCGGCAACAGCGTGTTGCAGAGCGGCACGTCGATTGGAGCCATCATCACTCCGCTCGTCATGCGAGCCTTGATGACCGACGTGGCCGGAAGCTGGCGGCTGCCGTTTCAAATTGTCGGCGCGGTGGGCGTGCTGTGGATCGGCGTGTGGTTCGCGATCTGCCGCCGCGACACGTGGGCGGCGTCCGAGGCGTCGAGCGCCAACGGAGCCGCGCCGGATGCCGCTGGCGGCGGGACCAGCCTCGCCGACGCCGTCTTCTCGCGGCGGTTCGTGGTGCTCGTCGTGCTCGTGATCGGGATCAACGCCTGCTGGCACCTGTTCCGCGTCTGGCTGCCGAAGTTTCTCCAGCAGGGACGCGGCTACTCCGAAGAAGCGTCGCTGTACTTCAACTCGATTTACTACATCGCGACGGACGTGGGCTGCATCGCGGCGGGAGCGGCTTCGCTGTGGCTGGTGCGTCGCGGTCTGAGCGTGCACCGCGCCCGCGTGACCGTGTTCCTCGTGTGCGGAGCGATGACCGCGATGGGCACCGTCGGCATTTTGCTCCCGACTGAATTCGGGACGATACGAGTCGGCGACGTTCTCCCGTCTCTTGTACGCCTGCTTCCTCGATTCGACGTAACCATCCACAATGCTCCGCTGCTTGGCATTTTGCTGGTCGTTGCGATGGGGAGCCTCGGCCTGTTCCCGTGCTACTACTCGTTCAGCCAGGAACTCAGCGTGAAACACCAGGGGAAGGTGTCTGGGCTGCTCGGCGCGTGTGCGTGGGGAACGTCGTCTCCGCTGCACAAATACTTTGGCCGCTTGGTCGATCAGACCGGCTCGTACGACCTCGGCATGATCATCGTGAGCTGGCTGCCGCTGCTGGCCGGCGTCGTTCTGTTGCTGGCGTGGGGTCATGCGGCAGACGAGCGGCCGGTCGCGATTCCAGCGGAGGTGACGTGACATGACGCGACCGTGGTGTGTTCGCCACCTTGCGAGACACCTCAGCGCCGTACGTGGCGGCCGTGTGGAACAACTTCTCGTCCAATCGACTCACATGGACGGAGAAGCTGCTGGCGATGCGACCGTGGAAAAAGTAGGGCAGCCTGTGCCCATCAGTTTTGTCTGCTAAACGCCGAGCATCACAAGCACGGCGCATAAGTCGACGCCCAAGATCATGAGGAGGCCAAGCGCAAAAGCAAACCAGGCGGCTGTAATCAAGAAGCCACGGGCAAAGAACATTGGAATGTACTCCTCATCCGGCTCCGAAATCTCCAATCGGCTGTTCGACAGATAGTTCGCAACTTCGACACCGGAGAGCGAGAGCACCAGACCAAGCCCAATCGCCGCTGAAAGTGAGGCGAACTCTGCCAAAGGTTGGCGATGACCCAGCCACACGACGCTACACATGATTTCAGATCCCAATCCCAAAGCTGTGACAGCGACGTACGGAATCGGGCTTCGGCGAGGTGTCACGCGAATCTCCTCAACGAAACATCGACTTGTCCCCGTGAATTGGTGGGCACGGCCCACGCTACCGATAGAGCGGCAGGTGCCGGTAGTACACTTCCAGCGTGAGGATGCACATCGCGGTGACGTACAGGCGGCCGGCTTTGTCGCCGTATTCGAGGCGGTCTCCCCTGGGCTGAGTCGGGTGCCAGCTTCCGGCCAGCTTGCCGACTTTGTTTTGGTTGCGAACGATTTCGTCGCGCAGAGCCGTGTTCCACGCCTCCCACTCGGGGCCTTGCAAATTGTGTAGCACCTGTGTGGCGTAGTACCAGTAGTACACGTTCCGCTTGCCGTTTGACCAGCTTGGCAG